>Ga0209550_10000164_pt1 | contig 56897 bp, 53 predicted proteins | sample LauGreSuBDMM15SN_2_FD_187567 | JGI IMG/M metagenome (GOLD analysis project Ga0209550, IMG submission 187567) | Freshwater lake microbial communities from Lake Michigan, USA - Su13.BD.MM15.SN (SPAdes) (version 5) | ecosystem: Environmental > Aquatic > Freshwater > Lake | place: Lake Michigan... | reverse complement strand
GACGCTCAAGAATGGCGCAATCACCGGTCTCGCAGACGGCAACAAATTTGTGGGCTTTCAAGGCGACGCCTCCGCTCCAAGCGCGGTGTTGCTCGTCAATAATGGTCTGCATATCGACATTCAGATCGACAGCACCACCAGCATCGGTCAGGCCGATCCTGCAGGTGTCAGTGACATTATTCTAGAAGCAGCTCTCTCAACCATTCTCGACCTCGAAGACTCGGTTGCAGTGGTGGACGCAGACGACAAAGTGCTGGCCTACAGCAATTGGCTGGGCATCCTGAAAGGCACCTTGGTCGAAAGCGTTAGCAAAGGTGGCAAGACATTTAACCGGACCCTCAACGCCGACCGCAAGTACACGGCAGCGGCGGGCGCGAAAGGTGCCAAAGACGGCGTCATTACTTTGCACGGTCGCTCATTACTCTTTTTGCGCAACGTTGGGCACCTCATGACCAACCCAGCAATTATTGACGGCAATGGCAAGGAGATCTTCGAAGGCATTTTGGATGCCGTGGTGACCGTCACGATCGCGCTACATGATTTAAAGCGGAACAAAGAACACGCCTTCGGCAACTCGCGTACCGGCTCGGTGTACATCGTGAAGCCCAAAATGCATGGCCCCGCAGAAGTCGCCTTCGCCAACGAACTCTTTGGTCGGGTCGAAGCCATTCTCGGCTTACCTGCAAATACGGTCAAGCTTGGCATCATGGACGAAGAGCGTCGCACCAGCGTCAACCTCAAGGCATGTATCCACGAAGCGCCCGCGCGCGTGGCATTTATCAACACCGGATTTCTCGACCGCACCGGCGATGAAATGCATACCGCCATGCAAGCGGGACCGATGATCCGCAAGGGCGATATGAAATCCAGCGCATGGCTTGCCGCCTACGAACGCAGCAATGTGTTGACCGGCCTGTCGTGCGGGCTGCGCGGCCGCGCACAGATCGGTAAAGGGATGTGGGCAATGCCTGACCTCATGGCAGCCATGCTCGAACAAAAAATCGCACATCCGAAGGCTGGCGCCAATACTGCGTGGGTTCCCTCGCCCACTGCGGCCACTCTCCACGCGCTTCATTATCATCAAGTCGACGTCGCGGGTGTTCAAGCTGAATTAGAAAAACTTGACGCATCCGCAGAAATTTCTCGTCTGCTCAATGATATTTTGCAAATCCCTGTCGCTGCGAAACCATCATGGTCGGCTGCTGATATTCAGCAAGAACTTGATAACAATGCACAAGGTATTTTGGGCTATGTTGTGCGCTGGATTGATCAAGGCGTGGGTTGCTCGAAGGTCCCTGATATTCATAACGTCGGACTCATGGAAGACCGTGCAACTCTGCGTATCTCGAGTCAGCACATTGCGAACTGGCTGCATCATGGCATTGTCACTGAAGCACAAGTCAACGAAACGCTGCAGCGCATGGCAAAAGTCGTCGATGGTCAAAACGCCAGCGATCCACTCTACAAACCGATGGCGCCAAATTTTGAAACCTCGTATGCGTACCGTGCAGCGCGAGACCTTGTGCTCAAGGGCCTGGTGCAGCCTAGTGGCTACACTGAACCTCTGCTGCATGCCTGGCGTCTAAAAGTTAAAGCCCAAGCGTAATCCGCCTCCTACCAAAGGAATCTCAATGAATGCTCCCGTCCCGAATCTAAATACGACACAAGTGCTCTCGTCAGTGACTAAAGCCTGGGACGAGGATCTCGTCGGTCAACTGAGCGACTACATTGAAATTCCCGCAAAGTCCCCGGCGTTTGATCCGAATTGGCAGAAGGCAGGCTATCTGGAAACCGTCCTGCAACGTGCCGCCACATGGGTCCAAGCACAGAAGGTGCCCGGTCTAAAACTTGAAGTGCTCCGACTTCCCGGCCGCACACCCGTCATGTTTTTTGAGGTGGCGGCTACGCGCTCCACCCACTCGGCCAGCCAAACTATCCTGATGTATGGCCATCTAGACAAGCAACCCGAGTTCGACGGCTGGCGCGCAGGCCTTGGCCCTTGGACGCCTAAGTACTTAGACGGCAAACTTTACGGACGAGGCGGTGCCGACGATGGCTATGCGGCCTACGCTGCGATTACGGCTATCCAAGCACTCAAAGAACAAAAAGTTGAGCATCCTCGCATCGTTGGTTTGATCGAAACCTGTGAAGAAAGTGGCTCGCCCGACCTGCTGCCGTACATCGATGTCTTGAAGCCAAAGATGGGGGACGTGGGCTTAGTCATTTGTCTGGATAGTGGTGCAGGTAACTACGATCAACTTTGGCTCACCACCAGCTTGCGCGGGATGGCCGCGGGTGTGCTGAAAGTAGAGATCCTAACCGAAGGCATCCACTCCGGAGACGCCTCAGGCCTCGTTCCCTCTAGTTTTCGCATCATGCGACAAGTACTAGACCGCCTAGAGGACAGCGAAACCGGTCGACTACTCCCTCAAAACTTTCATTGTGAAATGCCGGTCGAACGCAAGCAACAAGCCCAAGCAACCGCCGCAATTCTCGGCGATCAGATTTACAAGCGTTTCCCCTGGGCGCACCACGACTGCGGTGGCTCAACGCTCTTTGCTATTCCCACCACACTAGACCCGGTCGAAGCACTCGTGCGGCGGACCTGGATGCCAACCCTCAGTGTCACCGGCGCAGAAGGCTTCCCAGCACTGAAGGATGCAGGCAACGTGTTGCGTCCTTACACCGCCTTCAAGTTAAGTCTGCGACTCCCGCCCCTCATCGATGCGGCAGCTGCCGTGGCAGAATTGAAAGCGCTCCTTGAGGATAACGCTCCGTATCAGGCGAAGGTCACCTTCCATGCGCAAGGCGCCTCAAGCGGCTGGAATGCACCTACGACTGCCCCTTGGTTTGAACAAGCACTTAACAGCGCCAGCATGGCGCACTTTCAAGCGCCGGTCGGATACATTGGCCAAGGTGGCACGATCCCGCTCATGAACTTGCTCAGTCAGGGGTTTCCTAAAGCACAGATGATGGTCTGCGGCGTGTTAGGACCGAAATCTAACGCACATGGTCCCAATGAGTTTTTACATGTGCCTTATGCGAAAAAACTGACTGCTGCCGTGGCGCAAGTCATGGCACAGTTTCCCTCATCACCTAATTAAAAACTACCATGACAAACCCAACGACTCTTATTGTCCGTAACGGTCTTATCGTTGACGGCACAGGTGCTAAACCATTTGTAGGTGATATCAAGATTGTGAACGGCCTGATTGCACAGGTCGGCTCGATATCGGGTCCCGCAGACAAAGAAATCGACGCGAAAGGTATGTTGGTCACGCCCGGGTTTGTAGATATCCATACACACTATGACGGACAAGTCACCTGGAGCAATAAGCTCGCCTCCTCGTCTCAGCTAGGTGTGACGACAGTCGTCATGGGCAACTGTGGCGTGGGTTTCGCTCCCTGCAAAGAGGAACACCGTGACATCATGATGCGCCTCATGGAAGGCGTTGAAGATATTCCTGGAATCGTGCTTAGCGAAGGTCTGCCCTGGAACTGGAGCACCTTTCCAGAATATCTTGATGCACTCGAGGTACGGCAATTCGATATCGACGTCGCCGCACAAATCGGTCATGCACCACTGCGTATACATGTCATGGGAGATCGCGGCGCCGCACGCGAGCCCGCCACAGAACAAGATAAAGCAGAAATGGCACGCCTTGCTGCAGAGGCCGTCAAGGCCGGTGCACTTGGCTTCACCACCTCGCGTACGATTTTGCACCGCAGTAGTGATGGGCAACCCACTCCGAGCCTAGGCGCTGCTGAGAGCGAACTCACGGCGATTGCAAAAGGTCTGGGTAACATCGGCTTGGGCACCTTACAACTCGTGACTGACTTTGATGATGTCGACGCAGAGTTTGCCATGCTACGTCGCATTGCCGAGGCTTCGGGTCGTCCGCTTTCTCTGACCTTGCTTCAGCATGAGCATCTGCCCGATCGCTGGAGACGCGTCATGGAGCATATGCACAATGCGACAGATGCTGGCTTGAAGATGAAAGCCCAAGTGGGCTCACGTCCTGTTGCGCTCATTTTTAGTTTCGCGCTTTCACTCTGCCCGTTTACGCAATTGCCGTCATTTGAAGCCTTGAGGCCTCTGAGTCCTGAGGATCGACTGAACAAACTTCGCGACCCCGCCGTCCGTGAAAAAATTCTCGCCGAGGAACACACCGAGGCTATGTACAAGCGCCGTGTCGCAAACTTTGAAAACCTCTACCCGCTTGGCGACCCTCCAGACTACGAACCGGCGCCAGAAGACAGTATTGCTGGACGTGCGAGTCGAGCAGGTCAAGACGCGGCAGCGTTTGCTTACGACTATCTGCTAGGCGACAACGGTACGGCGATGCTGTATCGACCACTCTACAACTACGCCGATCAAAACCATGACGTCTTAAGAGAGATGTTGCTAGACCGCGATACGGTACCGGGCTTGAGTGATGGCGGTGCACACTATGGGTATATCTGCGACACGAGTTTTCCTACCTACCTACTCACGCACTGGGCACGCGATCGTAAACGCGGACAAAAAATCCCGCTGGAAGATCTCGTCAAGTGGCAAACTCAAGATACCGCAGCAACGGTCGGGCTCAATGATCGCGGGCAACTCAAGCCAGGCTACAAAGGCGATATCAATATTATCGATTTTGCAAAACTCAAGCTACATGCTCCAAAAATTGTCAACGACTTGCCAGCAGGCGGACGTCGTCTTGGGCAAAGTGCTGAAGGCTATGTGGCAACGATCGTATCTGGCGTCGTCACATACCAACATGGCATAGCGACCGGGGCACTGCCTGGCAAACTCATCCGCGGCGCACAAAAAACACAAAGCGTTGCAGCCTAATTATTCATAACGGAGACAAATATGGCAATTTATGAACTACGCACCTACACGGTCACAGTTGGTAAGATGAATGATGTCGTCGCACTCTATAAAGCAGAAGGCTGGCCGGCATTATCCAAGCACCCGCAAAAACTGTGTGGCTACTTTACCGGTGACATCGGCGCATTAAATCAACTCATACATCTTTGGAAATTCGATGACGATGCAGACCGTCGCGCCTTCTGGGCTGGTGTCTACGCAGACCAAGCCTTTATGAACTTTGCAAAACAGTTACGTCCGATGTTGCAACAGCAAGAAAACAAGCTGCTGCTGGCCGCTCCGTGGGGACCCAATCCCTAACTAAACAAATCGAGTCTGTACGTGACCAAACGCACCAAAATCAGCGATCACCTGGTCACCCGCTTTAACCGGGACGGGCACGATACAGGTGCCCGTCATCACGACCTCACCCGCTCGTAGTTGCATGCCCTGATCTAGCAGTTCATTGGCCAGCCAGGTCAGTGCCATGCGCGGATCACCCAACACATTGCTGCCTACACCATTAGCAACTTTCGACCCGTTTTGCAGCATACTGACTTTGTGATGCGCTAAGTCTACGGCACGCCAATCTTCAGTGACCTCACGGCCCAGCACCACAAAACACGCGCAAGCAAAATCCGCAATCAACTGCGCCTCACCTGCCCGCGCAAAGTCTATAAAACGGGAGTTTGGGATCTCAATGGCAACATGCAATGCTTGCACACATTCCATCACTTCGCGCATATTTAGGGGCCCTTTCGTCGTGCGTATCACATCCCGCCCCAGGCGAAAAGCAAACTCAGCCTCGGCAACCGCCATGGTATTGCGATCCAATGACACAGCTCGCGTTTCAGGCAAGCAACGAGACTGCATTAATCGACCAGCAAGTGGACCAGTCACACCAATATGATTCTGCCCTGCCTGACTGGTCGCAGCGATCTTCCAACCTAGCGGTGTCTCACCACACGCATCGAACAAGGCCCGCTGCAACGCGTAGCCTTCAGCGCGCGTTTGCGGCTTACAGGTCACTTCAAGAGCGTCTATGCATGCATGATCCCGCCACGCAGGCAATAGTTGCGTCACAGCTTGTTGGATTTGAGTTGTATTCATAAATAGATCTTAATGATCGATATCAGGTCAAAAGGAAATCATCTTCACGGTAAGTTAACATTCATCAATCGATGAGTACAGCTTCAGTCTTAAGTGAAAGGTCTCTTCATGAAAAAAATCAAGCTTGGTGCGATTTCTCGCAACTACTTCAATCTGCCCATTTGGATCGCCGCGCATGAAGGGTTGTTTGCGCAAGAGGGGTTGGATGTCACCATTGACTTGCATGAACCGATTGATGAAGTGTGGCGTCGACTGCAAGATGGTCGTCTAGATATTGCCCTCGGTGTCACGGAACACATCATTCTGGATAGCGAAAGTGGGGGACATTTGGAAATTATTGGTGGCAATATCAATCGTCTGCCCTTCTCTTTTATCTCTGGCAAAGACATCACAACATTTGAAGCGTTGCGAGGTCGCACCATCGGAGTATCGTCCATTGAGGCAGGCAGCTCCTCGCTTGTGATGAAGATCATGTCTGCGCAGGGCCTGCATTACCCGCAGGACTACAAAATCGTCGCCTGCGGTCCGATCCTCGCGCGCTGGGAAATGCTGCAGAATGGAAAAATTGACGCAGGTCTGCAAGGTGCTCCGCTCAACTATATCGCGGTCGATCAAGGCTACCACTCACTGTGCGAACCACGTGATAGCTATCCGTGGTTTCAGTTCACCTCATTGAATGTCGACGGCCGTTGGGCACGCACTAATCACGACACCGTTGTGGCCTTCATGCGCGCCTTTATACGCGCGCACGAATGGTTCTATGCCAACAAAGCGGGGTGTCAACAGATTGCGGTCACTGAAACAGGGATTACGCCAGAGTACGCCGATCGCGCTTGGGAGGAATACACACAAGCCGAGATATTCCCTAGAAATGCACAAGCAAATCCGGCTTCAATTCAGGCACTCATTGAAATCAGCGCGCTCTTGCGCAATGTGCCTAAACGTGCAGGCACACAAGCCCAGTCGTATATCAACGAAACCTATCTGAATGAAGCGCGGCGGTCGATGTAAGGTCGGTTGCCAGGCAGGGTGCTAGGAGACTAGCCGCCCTCGATTCGAGGAATAAAAAACACCTCACCACCTGAACGTATAACTTGGGTGTAGACAACCTCGTGTATCACGCCATCAATCGCGATTGAGGTTTCTTCCTCGAGGTGTTCACCAAGACCGGGAAACAGTTCGTCCATCGCGCGAATGACACCGCGTACGGTTCGCGCTTGAATCTCGAACTCCCTAACGCCATTCGTGTACCGCCTACTGAAGCCGCCGGTCAACATGACCCGGACGGCTTGAGGCACAGCGCTATTAACCGCGCCCTGCATCAATCGCAGCAAGTACGCGTGGAGGTGACATCGGCAATTCCCTCATGCGCGTTCCTGTCGCACGCTCAATTGCGTTAGCGACAGCGGCCATAGGCGGAACGATGTTTGCCTCTCCCACGCCCTTCACACCAAACGGATGATTAGGGTTAGGGACTTCGACCATGATGGCTTCGATCATTGGCAAATCAGAAGCAACAGGAATACGATAGTCGAGGAAGCCTGCATTAGACAGACGTCCTTGCTTGTCGTAGATGTATTCCTCGTTCAGAGCCCAACCAATGCCCTGCACGACGCCCCCTTGAATCTGGCCTTCGCAGTACTTTGGATGAATCGCACGACCAACGTCTTGTGCAGCCACGAAACGCAAGATCTTCACAGCGCCTGTTTCTGGATCCACTTCTACATCGCAGAACTGCGTGGAGAAACCAGGAGCTTGTCCACCTGCGTTAATTGAAGACTCCACGCCAATCGGACCACCTGTTACAGCGCGCTTTGCAGCAATCGCTTTAAGAGACAAGGGTTCAAACGTGCCAACGCTCTTGTCGGCAGGCTTGGCATAGCCGTCTTCCCAAATGACGCCTTTGACATCAACATCCCACATCAGCGAGGCACGCAAACGCAACTCTTCAATGATCTTGTTGCAGGCTTCCACAACGACCATACCGGTTGCATAGGTCACGCGCGAACCGCCTGTCACGTGGTTATAGCCAATCGAGGCTGTGTCAGCGACGGTCGAGCGCACGCTCTCATACGGAACACCCAAGGTTTCCGCTGCCATCAACGCCATCGATGCACGTGAACCGCCCACGTCCATACTACCGGTTGCAATCACCACTGTGCCGTCTTCATTAATATGAACGGAGGCCGTCGATTCACCACCACCGTTAAACCAGAAGCCCGAGGCAACACCACGCCCTTGGTTCTTACCCAGCGGCTTGTTGTACTCGGGATGATCAAGCAAAGCCTGAATCGTTTCGGCATAGCCGTCGTGCGAATGTTTTGGACCCCAAACCGTTGGCGAACCAGCTTTCACTGCGTTTTTAAGACGGAACTTAAGCGGATCCATTCCAATTTTCTTTGCCAAGATATCAAGCACGCTTTCAACAGCGAAAGCTGAAATCGGCGAACCTGGTGCGCGATACGCAGCAGACTTGGGGCGGTTCGACACCACGTCAAATCCAATGGCGCGTGCGTTTGGAATAATGTAAGGGGCAAAGGCACACATCGTTGCATTCATCACAGGTGAGCCTGGGAACGCACCCGCCTGGAACTTAAACAGCCCGTCCGCAGCGACAATCGTGCCGTCCTTCTTCACGCCGATCTTGACTGTCATCGACGCGCCAGAGGTTGGGCCCGTCGCTTTAAAGGTATCTTCACGGGACATCATCAGCTTCACGGGATGACCAGACTTCCGTGCGAGCGCCAAGGCAAGAGGCTCGACGTATACGACGGTCTTGCCGCCGAAGCCACCACCAATCTCAGCTGGGTGCACAAGTAGGTTACCAATCTCAATGCCTAACAACTTCGCCGTGTAAGCACGCACCACAAAGTGTCCCTGACTTGAAGACCACAGCTCGCACTGACCATCAGCGCCATAACGTGCCAAACACGAATGCGGCTCGATGTAGCCTTGATGCACAGCAGCTGTTTTGAAGCTCATCTCAACGACTTCATCGGCCGATGCAAAGCCCGCCTCGAGATCACCAATCTTGAATTCCAAACGCTTTGAAATATTCGAAGGCTTGGTTGGAGCAGGATCAAAACCGCGGGAAATCATATCCTCGAAAAGCAAAGGCGCATCAGGCTTCATCGCATCATCGACATCGATGACGTGAGGCAGCACTTCAAAATCTATTTCGATCAGACGCACTGCCTGATCTGCAATCGCGGCCGTGGTGGCTGCCACTGCGGCAATCGCATGACCTTCGTACAGGGCCTTTTCACGTGCCAAGATATTGCGGGTCATATGCCAGTAGTTCAAGGCAACACGCTCAGGACCAACGTAATCAAAAGACTGGTTTGGCAAATCTGCGGCAGTAATAATTGCCTTCACACCTGGCAGGGCAAGCGCCTTGGCAGTATTGATCGAGCGAATCCGAGCGTGCGCGTGCGGTGAACGCAGCACTTTTGCCCACAACATACCTGGCAGGGAATAATCAGCACCGTACTGCGCCAAACCAGTAACTTTTGGCACACCATCCGGACGAACTGGACTGGTACCGACGGACTTCATCGTTTGATGTGTATTCTTTGTGTTGGTCAACATGATCAGGCTCCCCGCATTTCACGTGCTGCATCGAGCACGGCTTCGATGATTTTGTTGTAGCCGGTGCAACGGCACAGGTTACCGGCCAACCAAAAGCGTACCTCTTCTTCGGTTGGATCAGGATTACGTTCGAGCAACGAGCGTGCTGCCACCAAAAATCCAGGTGTGCAAATACCGCACTGGAGGGCAGCATGCTCAAGAAACTTACGCTGTAGCACGTGAAGGTGCTCGCCGTTGGCCATACCTTCGATGGTTTGAACAGACTTACCTTCAGCCTCAACACCGAGCACAAGACATGAACAAACCAAACGGCCATCAAGCGTGACGCTACACGAGCCACAGTCGCCCGTGCCACAACCCTCTTTGGTTCCCGTCATCCCTAAATCGTTGCGCAGTACATCGAGCAACGACTTGTTTGCGTCACATAGAAACTCAATGGGATCACCATTGATTACTGTCGATACATGTTGCTTAGCCATTTTTACTTGTTCCCTTTCGCGCGTGCGAGTGCTTTTTCTGCTGCGCGTCTTGCCAACACACCAGCGATTTTGATTCGAAATTCTTTGGTCCCGCGCTTGTCGTCAATCGGACGTGCGGCGGCGCTTGCTGCCGCAGCAAGCTTTGCTAGTGCGGCCTCATCGACTTTCGTGCCAATCAAGGCGGCAGCCGCTTCAGGCACGAGTAACGCGCGCTCGGCCACAGCACCGAGGCTCACGCGGGCGGCTGTACAGACACCTTTGTCATCGAGCGTCAGGCTCAGGCCCACACCCACGACCGCGATGTCCATTTCAGTACGTGGCGTAAACCGCAAATACGCATCGCCAGAATGCGGCGCACGCTTGGGAAGCAGAAACGAAACAATGAGCTCGCCTTTTGCGAGTGTGGTCTTGCCCGGACTAGTAGGAATCTGCTCGACGGGAACCTCGCGACGACCTGCAGGGCCCACCACGCTGGCAATCGCTCCCGCGGCAATCATCGCGGGGACCGTATCTGCTGCAGGCGAGGCGTTACACAAGTTACCCGCCACTGTGGCACGCCCGCGCACTTGGATCGAACCCACGAGGTTCGCGCCATCAATGATGCCAGGCCACGTTTCGGCGAACGCTTTGTTTTCGAGGAGCTGCATACACGACACTGCACCACCAAACCGGTAGCCACCGTTTTTTTCAACGGTAATCGCGTTCATCTCGGCAATGCCCTTGACGTCCAGCACAAGCTCGGGCTTTATATTGCCGTTTCGCATATGGATCATCAGATCCGTGCCACCGGAGAGCACTTTTGCCAGGCCCTGGGTACCCGCCAACAAGGCAGACGCCGCCTCAGCGGTTTTTGGTTGCTCAAAACGCATTTCACTCATGTCGCTTCCCCGGTCATTTTTGAACCTTTCATTCATGTAATTGAGTAATTCTATTCTATATGATCACCCCCTTGTGCCAAGTACACCCACACTCTGAGGGTAAACAAAAGGCCCGCATGCTGCATCGCAGCAATTGGGCCTATCGAGCATGGTGAACGCTCAGCTTGCTATCAAGTCCCTTCGAGCTTGATGTTGTTGCGCTTGATCACGTCGGTGAACTGGACGCGGGTGGCTTCTAAGTACTTCAAAAACTCTGCCTGCTCACGGAAGTCAATTTCAATTCCAATTCGCATAAAGAGTTCTTTAAGCTCGTTAGACTGCATGACTTGGCGCATTGCTTTAGCGAGACGATCGACTACGTCTGCAGGTAAGCCCGCTGGCCCCATGAGTCCTGCCCAAGCTCCGAGGTTAAAGCCAGGGATGTTGACTGCTGTCGCAAGCGCAGGGATGCCTGGCGTGACGACACTCCCCTTTTCCAGGGAAACACCCAAGCCCTTCAAACGACCGTCTTTCACAAAAGGCATGGTGGCCGCTGCTGTCTCCAAGCAGTAGTCTACTCGGCCGGCGAGCACATCTGCTAGCGCAGGCGAGGAGCCTTTGTACGGAACGTGCACCGCCTTCAAGCCTAAGGCGGCATTAAACGCCTCCGCGACCAAATGGGCCGTTGCTCCCGTGCCGGACGTGGCAAACGTATATTTACCCGGGTTCGCTTTCACGATCTTCACGAGCTCAGCCGCGGTCTTAGCTGGAAAATTCGGATTAGTCACCAACACATACGGCGAGAGACCGGTTAATGCGATCGCTGTAAAGTCTTTCGATACATCGTAAGGCGTTTTCTGCAATAAAGGCGCGACCGATACGGGTCCGGCGGACGCGGCCAGAAGCGTGTACCCATCAGCGGCGGCTTTGGCCACAACATCGGTTCCAATTGTGCCGCCTGCACCGGCTTTGTTATCAGCCACCACCGTTTGACCAAGCACCTTTGTTAAGCCCATTCCAATTGCACGACCCACTAAATCAGTCGCTTGCCCGGGGGGCCAAGGAATCACTATTTTCAAAGGCCGATTTGGATAAGCGCCCTGCGCCTGCGCCACCAGCGGCAGGCCCAAGCCAGCGCCCACGGCTGAGATCGCTGCCGCGCCAACCAGCGAGCGCCGTGCACGATTGGGTTGACTCACCCCGGTTTCGGTCGTCTCACTATTCTTTTTCGCCATTGTCATGTTTTCACCTTTGTTTCGGTATTTAAGATTGGAATGCTGTCATTACTTCAAACTCGATTGAATCATAAAATCGAGGGGAAACCTATGCTCTATTACACTAATCCAATGAACCTAATCGCCCCTCCCCCACCTCCAATTGCATGGTCTGCACAGCTCAATGTGTTGTCCCAGCGCTTTGCTCACCAGATTGCTGCGATCGATGGTCAGGGAAACTCGCTAAGCTATGCCGAGCTAACTCAACGCGCCCATGCGCTTGCAGCGCACTTGCATGAGCTTGGTATCCAAGAAGGAGAGCCCATTGGAACGCTCGTGCCCAACAGCATTGATGCTGTCTGGGTATCCTACGGAGTACGCCTCTCAGGCGCTTGTGAAACACCGCTGAGCTGGGGTTATACAACGGATGAACTCCAATGGTGTACCCACCTAGCTAAGGCGAAATTCGTTGTCTCACTTGAACAACGCGAAAGCGAACTGCACACTCTCGACTTAAGGTGTGTGCGAACAACGGACATCGCGACGCCGCTCCTGGTCGAACAGTCGCGTCCACCCCGCTCGGCGAGCGCCGCGGCGCGCATTCTGTTTACCTCTGGAACAACCGGCAAACCGAAAGGGGTGTTGTACACCCAGCAAGCACGCTGGGCCGGAGAGCAACTGCTTAAAGCGTCCCTACCGTTCGTGCCAAGCCCAGGGCAACGAATCCTCTTGATGACTCCCTTTGTACACGGAGCCTCTCTTTTGACGTTTGCCTGGCTTGATCACGGTGCGACCATCGTCTTACACGATGGCGTCGACATAGAAAAGATTAAACCACTGCTAGATGAAAAATCATTAGACGCGATATTCGCTCCTCCGACTGTCTTGGCAAAGATTACCGCCGCACTTGCGGGCGCAACCTATCCCGATGTCCGGTGTGTGTTTACTGGGACGCAGCCGCTCACACCCGCGCTCTACAAGCGCGCATGCGCCATGTTCGGGCCTAAAGTACGCATTACCTACGGAAAATCAGAGTGTATCAATCCAATCACTGTATTGGACCCTCAGGCCACACACGACTACCTTACTGCCGATGAAATCCCAGCAGGCGCTTGTGTAGGTTGGCCCGCAAGCGGTGTAGAAATAAAAGTTCAAGAAGCGTTATCTAAAGAAGAATCGCATGGCGAAATCTTATTGCGTGCGCCTCATATGTCAGCAGGGCTCATTGACGCAAATGGTTTTAAACCCCATCAACCTGACGGTTGGCACAGTACCGGTGATCTCGGCTATGTTGATTCCGCAGGACGATTGATTCTCACTGGACGTGTCGCAGACGTCATCAAAACAGGCGGGTATCGTGTCAATCCAGATGAAATCGAAGTGGCGTTGGCAGCCAACACGCTGTGTGGCCAAATATGCGTAACGTCTCTTGCATCGGACTACTGGGGCGAGATCATCACGGCCGTTGCCGAAGGTGCTCAAGCAGGATGGGAAGAACAATGCCTACAACTTCTTGAGGCGATGTCTAAACACAAACGACCCAGGCTGTTTGCGGCACTCGAGGCCTTACCGCGCAATCCTCAAGGAAAAATCAGCCGCAAACGGGTCTCGCGCGTGGTCCGTGAGACGCACGCACTACAAGACGGTCCTTATCCAAAACTTACTGCGATATAAATCGCTATAGACCTTTAGCCCAGACCGGTTCAGTAAACACTGCATTTTGGTCAATCGGCCAGACGGGCCGCGGCAAGCGCTTGAAAGAGACATTTTTTAAATTGGGCGTGGTCAACCCTGGACTATCCACATCCAAAATGCGATCCTCAGAGAAGAACTCGTCGAAGCCTGCGCGGTAATGGCCACGGCTCTTCACGATTAGGATACGGATTTTTGAAATATCGATTCCATGCATTTCAAGCATTGCCGGCTCACAAAGCTGTCGACGCAAACTGCCGACAACGACCCGCGTTCCCGTGTCAACGAGTTCAATCAGTGCAGAAGGTCCAAGTGAAAATTTCCTGCCACCAATTACGCCACGTCGCCCGGTACCTTCACCATCCGAAAGTTTGATGACGCGTGCGCGTGCCTCATAACGCTTGGAAAACTGACTCTCTGTGGCATTAAACACTGCTGCAAACGTGTTGCCCTCACCCGCAGCATGACACTGTTGCGCCAACTCAGGATCAACGAACACGCCTAACACTACCCCCGGAATTTTTGCGTCATTAAAGGCCTTGAGCATCCAAGCCGTGTTACCCCGGCCACCGCCTCCGGGATTGTCTGCTACGTCAGCGAACAGCAAAGGGACCTTGGTATCGCGCGCCCGGGCAACAGCCTCGGGAACTTCGAGCATATCTGGCACATAGCGTGCACGATCCGCCCAAGCAGCGCGCGCAATTTTGATGGCACACTTCTGTGCCGCTGCCAGATCACTACGTGATGTCACACAGATCGTGATCCCGCATTTAGGCAAGTCAGAAAAAACAAAACCCGCTGAAACAGACACGTTTGCAATTGGGCCTTCGGACGGCTTTTGCATCATGGCCGTCCCCATTTTGATCAAGTCTGCATAAGGACCGCGAGCCGATAACAAAGTGACTGAGGGAGGCGTGATCGGCAAACGAATAAAAGCCTTTTTTGTTTTAACGCCATCAAGAATTTCCTTGAGCAAGTCAGCAGCTTCAGCGGCACGTTCGCGCTGATCCACGTGAGGATTAGTGCGATAACTAATTAACGCGTCCAACATATCAACCGTACGCTCGGAAATATTGCAATGTAAATCGTGCGTAGCCACGATCGGCACACTCGGTCCAACGATCGAACGGATGAGCTCCATCATGTCGCCTTCGGTGTCATCGAGGTGTTCTGCGCTTGAGGCACCGTGATTGGCTACAAAGACAGCGTCCACAGGCAGTAACGCGCGTAAGCTCTTGTCCAACTTAGACATGAACTCTTCCCACACCTCCCGCGTCACTGGTCCACCAGGAGGGGCTCCGATCACAATCGTCGGCGCTGGCACCCAAGCACCCAATTGATCCATACGCGCGTAAAACCCCGTCACTTCAGCCGGGAGGTTACTCGTCTGACGGGCGAGCTCAGTGATCTCCTCACCCTCTCGCCAACAAGAGCGTGTGAAATCCTCGCGAATCGAGACAGGAGAAAACGCGTTGGCCTCAAGGGCAAAGCCCATGATGGCGATCTTGGGGTTTGATGTAGACATCTGAACGACTCCTGCTGGTTAGGCTTTGCGTAAGGTGTAGAACAAAGGCATTTGTTCTTGAAAATCTACCCAACCTTTGCGCAGCGCTGAGACTTGATACGTTGCACCGAGTGGGATGTAAGGAACATCCTCAAAAACCTGAAGTTGCAGTTCACTACAAATCTTCTTTTGCGCTTCAAGGCTTGTCGCGTTAAACCAATCGAGCCTGAGTTGCTCAATGCGCTCGCTGGTTGGCCATCCAAACCAGGCCTTTTGCCCTGATCCTCGCAGTGCCAAGTGGCCGGCAGGATCTAGATTATTTGAACCCGTGATCGCCGTGAACGTCACGTTCCAGCCACCCGCCGACGGCGGCTCTTGGCTATTGCGCCGCTGCATCAAGGTACCCCAGTTCATCGCTTGCAAATCAGTTTTAATACCCAGCTTCTTGAAGAGATCCACAGTCATGAGCGCTGCAGTATGAAAGACGGGGTAATCCACCGGATCAAGAATCGCGACCGTTTCGCCCTTATAGCCCGCCTCTTTGATCATCGCACGTGCGCGCGCGAAGTCGCGCTTACCGGTAATCTTTTCCATACCAGCCTTACTATCCATTGGCGAGCCTGGAACAAATACACCGCACTTATCATCCCAGAATTCAGGGAAGTCTGGGCCATTCATCCCCATCATGTACTCAGTCTGGCTCACAGCCGCCAGAATCGCTTGACGCATCAATTTATTATTGAACGGCGCATGCAAATGGTTAAACCGCAAGAGCGAGATAGACGGTAGCGTGCGCTTGATGAGCGTAATGTTCTTGTCTTTCTTGAGTATCGGCAAAAAGTCACTGTCAACGTGTTCGACACCATCGACTTCATTGTTCTGCAAGGCAGCAATCGACGTTGCGCGATCAGGAATAATCTGCCACCTTACTTGCTCTATATGCACGATCTTCGGACCTGAAGTGAATTCGGGTTTTCTCTTGTCTCGGGTGGGAACATAGTCGACAAAGCGCTGATAGACCGCCTGCGAACCAGAGACCCATTGATCATGAATAAAGCGAAACGGTCCAGAACCATTCATCACCCTCACCTGCACGTTATCGGGTGTCTGGGCAAGTTTCTCCGGCATGATGCATGCCATGCTGCCCGTTGGGCGCGCAATCGCGTGAAGTAATAAAGGAAACGGTTTGGTGAGCTTAAATTCGATTGTCTTATCGTCCAGGGCGGTGAGGCTCTGAGTTGCCTCCATCAAGGAGCGTCCCATGAGATCTTTTTTTGCCCAGCGATTCAAGCTCGCGACAGCATCTGCTGCACGAACCGGCGATCCATCATGAAATTTAAGATCATCACGCAGCATAATTTTCCAAACCAAGCCCGATGGATCCATCACATGACCAGCGGCCATTTGGGGGTGCGGCTGGTATTGACTGTCCAATCCGTACAGCGTGTCGAAAACCAACTGCGAATGAATATTCGTGATGAAGACCGTACTGAACATGGGATCCAGAATCGTCAAATCCGCATGCGGCACCCAACGAAACAGCTTGGCGGGTGCAGAACCTTGCGCACGTAGCACCTGAGGCGTGGATAGGGCAGCAACCGAAGCTGAGGATGTTACTAAAAATTTTCTGCGATCCATTTGTTATCTCCTTTGTTTATTACGTTAATAAATACCACCAATTTTGTGCTGCGCTACAAAATGACCCTCACCAACCTGCACTAATGGAGCAACAACTGGCAGGTCATTCAACGCTCTCGCAGGGCTCGGGATTTCAGAGAGCTCGAGATTACGCGCCCGACGCATCTTAGGATCTGCAATCGGGACTGCCGCCATCAACTTGCGCGTGTAGGGGTGTTGTGGATGTTCAAAAATTGCGTTGCGAGGCCCGAGCTCGACAATCTGACCCAAATACATCACCGCGACACGATGGCTGACACGCTCGACCACAGCCATATCGTGCGATATGAATAAATAAGAAATACCTAAATCGTCTTGTAGGTCAATTAATAAATTAACAATTTGGGCTCGAATCGACACGTCCAAGGCTGATACCGCTTCGTCTGCAATGAGAACTTTGGGGTTCACAGACAGCGCGCGTGCAATACAAATACGCTGCCTTTGCCCACCAGAAAATTCATGTGGCCAACGGTGAATGGTTGCTGGGTCTAAGCCGACCCGCTCCATTAGCTCCGCCACCCGGCGATCAGCCTCGGCGCCCTGGGCTAAGCCCTGAATGATCAACGGCTCTTTTATACACTCGCCTATCCGCATGCGTGGATTCAAGGACGCAAAGGGATCCTGAAACACAAACTGCACGTTTCGACGAAGTTCGCGCAAGGAGCTCGCACTCGACTGCACGATCGGCTTTCCAGCAAATAATATTTGGCCGGACGTTATCTTCGCCAAGCTAATCAACGAGCGCCCGGTGGTTGTCTTACCGCAGCCAGACTCCCCGACAAGTGATAGCGTCTCACCTTCATGCAAATCAAAACTCACCTGCTCAACAGCGTGCACGCGCTTGATAACGCGTGAGAAAATTCCACCACGAATATCAAAACGCGTCACAAGATCTTTAACACTCAGGATTACAGGGCTGGTGTGCACGCCCTCTGCAGAACGTTCACTATGTTTGACATGACGTACCTCTGGGCGGGCGCGATCCGCGTCGCCCTCTTGCAGCGGTAAATCAAAACGCATGGGTTCATGGGTTCCACGCATGGAACCGAGCTTCGGCACTGCAGCCAATAGCGTCTTTGTATATAAATGGGTGGGATTCGCAAACAAAGAATACACATCATTGTGCTCGACAACCTTGCCGTGCCGCATCACCATCACACGATCGGCGACTTCCGCGACAACACCCATATCGTGCGTAATAAATATGACACCCATGTTCATCTCTTTCTGCAGCGAATGAATCAGCTGCAGAATCTGAGCCTGTATGGTGACATCTAACGCGGTTGTGGGCTCATCGGCGATTAAGACGGATGGTTTGCACGACAACGCCATCGCGATCATGACGCGCTGTCGCATGCCACCCGACAACTCATGCGGGTAACGACCCATCATGGCCTTTGCGTCTGGTATCCGCACCTGATCCAGGATACGAATAGCGATCGCGGTAGCCGAAGATGAATCGCCGGGCTGATGCAACAAAATCGCCTCAGTCAATTGTGAACCCACCGTAAAAACAGGGTTCAGCGATGTCATGGGCTCTTGAAAGATCATGCTGAGTTCAGCACCACGCATGGACCGCATCGCCTCATCACTCGCGTGGCGTAAGTCGATGGACTGCCCATTTGCACGATGCAAATGCATCGTGCCCTCAGTGATCGTGCCGCCGCCATACTCGACCAAACGCATGAGTGCCAGCGAAGTGACAGACTTTCCGGAACCTGACTCGCCTACGATTGCGAGCGTTTCACCGCGATCAAGTTGTAGATCAAGCGATTGCACTGCGCGCACGATGCCCGCCCCCGCACCAAACGTAACGGACAAACCATTCACATCAAGCACGCGGCTGCTAGGGCGGTCTACACGGCGATCTGAAGTTGTCATCTCAGATCCTCTTGGCCATGCGAGGGTCGATCGCATCCCGTAAGCCATCGCCTAGCATATTGATGGACAGAATGGTGATCGATAGAAACACAGCCGGAAACGCAATCATGTGAGGCTTAATCTGCCACAACGCGCGCCCTTCCGCCATGATATTGCCCCACGAAGGGATTGAAGGCGGCACTCCCGCACCAATGAAAGACAGGCTCGCCTCGGCCAGAATTGCAAGGCCGCAGATATACGTTGTTTGAACCGTTAAGGCCGCAATCGTATTCGGAAAGATATGCTTGAACACCACTCGCACCGGCGAAGCGCCCGCCGCAATCGCCGCTTCAACATAGGGCTGCTCACGCAGAGAGAGCGCCAAGCCTCTGACTAAACGTACGACCCGGGGAACCTCGGCGATCGTGATCGCGATAATCACATTTTCTAAGGATGCGCGGGTTAAGGCGATCAAGGCGATCGCCAGCAGAATGGTAGGGATCGACATCAGGCCATCCATGATGCGCATCACAATGGCATCCACCCAACGCACAAAACCAGAGGTCAAACCAATAATCGTTCCGATCACTGCAGATAAGAACGCAACGGTAAAGCCAACAATCAACGACACGCGTGCACCGTACACCACACGCGCAAAGACATCGCGACCTAACAAGTCAGTGCCAAACAAAAACTGGTCGCTCGGTACGCGCGCACGATGTATGGGCGACAAAGCCATTGGATCTTTGGACACAATCCAAGGCGCAAAGACTGCCATCAGAATGAGTGCCAACAGCAGGGTGCCACCGACCGCCACGGTTGGATGTCTTAAGAGGAAACGGAAAAATTTACCCATCAGTATTTAATCCTCGGATCAAATACACGATAGAGCAGGTCAATCAACAAATTCACCAGGACGTACATGAAGCTAAACAAAAGGATCACGCCTTGGATGATGGGATAGTCCTTGCGCAAAATAGCATCGACCGTTAAGCGCCCAAGACCAGGGATTGAAAATACCGTTTCAGTCACCACCGCGCCGCTAATAAGTAAGGCTACCCCACTACCAATCACCGTCACAATCGGTATTGCCGAATTTTTGAGTGCGTGCTTAAAAAGAATGCTCTTGTTACCAACTCCCTTGGCACGCGCCGTGCGCACGTAGTCTTGAGACATCGTCTCAAGCAAGGTGGCACGTGTGATACGCGTGATCAGTGCGATGTAAACACTGCCCAATGCCAGCGTTGGGAGAATCAAGGTTCGAATAGAGGCCCATATGCCTTGTGAATACGGTACGTAACCTTGCACAGGTAGCCAGCGCAACTCAATCCCTAGCCCCCAGGCCAGGATGTAGCCAACAACAAAAGTGGGGATCGAAAAACTCAACACCGCCAAAATCATGACGCCGCGGTCATAGGCCCTGTTATGTCGCCAGGCCGCTAAGGCACCCAGTGGAATCGCAACCAACACCGATACACAAAGAGTCATGAACATCAGTGTAAATGTGGGCGCCATACGCTGCACGATCATTTCGGTGACGGATACCCCCGTAAACAGAGAAACGCCAAGGTCTCCCTGCAATACCCTACCCAGCCACATTGCGAAGCGTTGATAGAAAGGCTGATCCAAGCCCAACGTCATCCGGATACGCGCGATGTCTTCCAGTGTGGCATCGTCGCCTGCCAGAAACACTGCAGGATCACCAGGGGCGAGATCCAACAACCCATATACGAATATCGCGACAACCAGCATGACAGGCAGCGTCAAAAGCAAGCGACGGATGGTGTAAGCGAACATGAAATGTGCAGACTTTTAGATACAAGATGACTGTTTGATGCTATCGACTCGACAGCCAAAGGTCAACAAAAATAAGTGAATTCATAATTAATACTTGGCAAGCATTTGCACTCAGGTATACATTGGCTTTCAATTGGCGCTACTCTCGTGCAAACGTTGCGCCCTTGTAGCGCTCTAAAATAAACACAATACTTTCGGAGTCACCATGGATCTCAGTCGCTTTCCCCGCCGCCAATACACCCAAGGGTTTTCTCCTATCGAATTCTTACCGAATTTCACGCGCGCACTCGGCGGCCCGAAGGTTTGGATTAAACGCGACGATATGTTGGGGCTCGCGCCCGGTGGCAACAAGACACGCAAGCTTGAATTTTTGATGGGCGATGCACTGGCCAAAGGTGCAGATACGTTGATCACGTGTGGCGCACCTCAGTCCAACCACTGCCGCATCACGCTCGCAGCCGCAGTCAAAGAAGGCCTGAAATGCCGATTCGTCATTGAGGAGCGCATTCCTAACAGTTACGATCCCAACGCAAGCGGCAATAACTTTATGTTTCGCCTGCTGGGGGTAGACGCCATCACGGTGGTGCCTGGTGGATCAAACATGGCCGAGGCGATGGAGAAGGTGGCGGCTCAGGCGCGTAGCGAAGGTCGCAAACCTTACATTATTCCTGGCGGTGGCTCGAATGCCATTGGCGGCCTGGGCTATGTTGCCTGCGCTCAAGAGTTACAGCAGCAGTTGTTTGAGATGGGGCAACCGATGGATTACGTGGTCGTCGGCTCAGGCAGTTCGGGTACCCACGGCGGGCTCGTCGCAGGTTTTCTAGGCAACAACATTAAAATCCCACTGGTGGGCGTGGGTGTGAGCCGAGATCCAGCGGACCAAAATCCGCTGGTGCTGAAAGAAGCACAAGCCATTATGGATCTCCTGCAAACAGGCATCCGTGTACCGCCCGAGGCAGTCGTCTCTCACGGAGACTGGTGGCGCCCCAAGTACTCCGTTCCTAACCCGGCCATGGTTGAGGCGGTGCAAATGCTGGCACGCACCGAGGCAATTTTGCTAGATCCGGTCTACACGGGCAAGATCATGGCAGGCCTCATCGGCTTATCGCGCAAAGGTTTCTTCAAGGCAGCCGATAACGTGCTCTTTCTGCACACCGGAGGAGCCACTGCCTTGCACGCCTACGAGTCGGTAATACTAGGGGATCCCCTCGCTGCTAAATAATCCCAACAGCCTATCCGCTGGGTCGCTCCAGAAACGCAGGGGATCGTTGCTATTACGATGCCCCTGCAGATAATCTGTTGCCAAAACAGCCCTTGCCTGCTTAGAATCAGGCGATGACGACCGTTGCCACACCGATTACCCAGACCCCGCCTCCTCCGACCCCGAGCGCCAAGGGTGCTGCAATGCCGATTCTGGTGGCTCTCAGCATCTGTCACCTACTCAATGACCTGATCCAGTCGCTCATCCCTGCGCTCTATCCGTTACTAAAAAAAGAGTTTGATCTAGATTTCACACAGATCGGTCTCATTACCCTGGCTTTCCAGTTGACGGCCTCGCTACTGCAACCAACCGTCGGGGCCTTCACCGACAAACGCCCCATGCCATTCTCCTTAGCGATTGGGATGGGATCCACCCTGATCGGCTTACTGCTCCTTTCGGTTGCGCCCAGCTACGCCGCAGTGCTGTTTGCTGCGGCCTTAGTTGGCACCGGCTCAGCAATTTTCCATCCAGAGGCATCTCGGGTGGCCCGCATGGCTTCCGGCGGACGTTTTGGCACTGCACAAGCCTTGTTTCAAGTGGGTGGCAACCTTGGGCAAGCGGTTGGTCCCTTATTGGCGGCCTTTATTGTGTTGCCGCACGGTCAAGGTGCGATTGCCTGGGTTTCGGTCGCAGCCTTGGTCGCCATGGCAATGCTGACCAGGGTGGGCGGCTGGTATCGTGCGAACATCAAGCCGCGCATACAGGCAGCTGCGCAGGCCGCCGAGGGCCTAAGATCGCTTTCCCGCGGTCGTGTGCTGTTTCTCATCACCATCTTGATGTTGTTGTTGTTTTCCAAGAACGTGTATAGCTCCAGCCTCACGTCTTTCTTTACGTTTTATTTAATTGAACGCTTTGACCTTCCGGTGCAGGCGGCCCAGGTTCAGCTCTTTATTTTTATGGCTGCCATTGCAGTCGGAACACTGCTCGGTGGCGCACTCACCGACCGCATCGGTCGCCGGCCCATGATCTGGATTTCAATTCTGGGGGTGCTGCCGTTTACGATGGCCATGCCTTATGCAGATCTCTTCTGGACCGGAGTCTTGACAATCATTATCGGTTTGCTGACCGCCTCTGCCTTTCCAGCTATTCTGGTCTATGCACACGAAGTACTCCCGGGTCGTGTCGGTTTCGTATCTGGCATGTTCTTTGGTTTTGCGTTCGGCTTAGGCGGCTTAGGTGCCGCGATCATGGGCGGCGTGGCCGATGCCTACGGGATTTCCACTGTCTATCAAATTTGTTCGTACCTCCCGGCCTTAGGCGTTGTGGCCTGGTTTCTTCCCGACCTTAGTCGTGAGCGTCAAGCCAAATAGCTACGCATCATCATCTTTCTATTCAAAATAAAGGGATACATCATGTCTGTTCATAACCTCAATGCAAAGCAACACCTTGATGCAGTCCGACAAGCCAAAGTCCATTTGGCTGCCGCCAATCGACTCGCGGTCTTAGACGACCTGCACGAAGGGATCGATAACCATTTCACGATGACGGTGCCCGGTCACAACGACCGCTTTCTGATCTTGCCCTTTGGGCGACATTGGTCAGAGGCTCGCGCCAGCGACATGATGTCCTTTAATGAAAAAGGTGAAACACTTGAGGGGGAAGGTGTCGTTGAACTCTCCGCTCAATGCATCCACGCCCCCATTCACCGCATCACGGGTGCAAAAGTTGTTTTGCATACCCATCAGAACTGGGCCGTAACGCTCAATATGCTGGAAGATAATCGTCTGCTTGCCTCAAGTCAGACAGCCGCTTTCTATCATGGCATCATCGCGTATGACGACACCTACACAGGCACTGCAGATTTTCTTGATGAAGGCGAGCGTTTAGCCGCCGCGATCGGAGATAAAAAAGTGCTCTTCATGAAAAATCACGGCGTACTCGTCGTTGGCGACACTGTCGCACAAGCCTACAAGCGACTGTACAAACTTGAGCGCATTTGTCGTGCGCAAGTCCTGGCCATGAGCACCGGCAAACCGATTAAAATTTTGTCGGACGAGGTGATTGCCGCCGTCAAGCGGCCCGCCCCTGATGATCGACACGACCGTGACATGCGGGACAATCTTTACTTCGAAGCCATGATGCGCGTGCTTGATCGCGAACTCCCCGGCTACGCAGACTAAAGGGCGCGACGCAACGAATGTTGCTCAGACTGGTTCGAGTGGTGCGTGCCAGGAGGTCTCAGGGATTGTGACGCCACCGCGCAGACCCGGTTGCACGCTTCCATAGCGCTGTCCCCACACCTCTGGCAGGGGACGCGCCTCGGGCGAAGACAACCAGAGCCTTAACAAATGCCGTTTGCGCTCTGATTCGGCCCAATCTTCGAAGGCTGTGCGATCATGCAGGAGTGTGTGGTTGTGCACAAACTGCATATCGCCCGCCTCTAAGCGCATTAAAAAATTCAGGCGCGCATCATTCGCTAGCGCATCAAAACAATCGAGTGCTTCGACATGTTGAGGCGTCAGACGCATTGCGTCCTCGAACCTCTGAGCAGAGTCAATGTATTGGCGCTGATAAATCGTCGACATCAGTGATGCGTGCCAGGTGAACACCGGGATTTCAAAAAAAGGCTTTTGCCCCGCAGCCACTTCACCGCGTCTATCCGTCGCAATCGGATCAAACAACGCAGCTGCCAGTGCGGGATAGTCACGACGCATTTCGTTATAAATCGTATTTGAAGACACCAAGGCAGAGTCCCCGCCTTTGCGGGCTTGTTGCAAACACACGAGCCCAACAATATCGCTTGAATCCGTGTGAAAGGTCTGACGGGCATGGGTTTGATAAATCCTAACGTTCGGGTCATCCGCCCGCAGCCCCATATCGATTACATGGCCTAGCACATGACCCTTTGCGTTCTGTGGGCGCGCGAAGCCCAGATGTTGGCCTATCCCAAAGAACACAGCGGCCGTGACAGACTTGGGCCATGTGGTAACGGGCAAAGCACGAAGTAACGCAAAACCGACTCCGTGTATCAACGCCTCATGAATACGACGCAGTCGAACGCCAAGCTTTGGTAAGACAAAGTCTTGTCGTCGAATTTGGCTGATATCGTGACTCTTGGCCAAGCAGTGCTGAGCCGCATCTTCGAGCTCGCGCAACTCATCATCATCTAATTGGTGTATCCATGCGCCGTCTGCACTGATCTGAGGGCCGAGCCACGCACTAGGTGACTCAATGAGCGGGGGTAAGGGGGAACGTTGCAAAGACACACCTAAATTGTGGATTACTCTATGGGCTTGACTGTGTAAAGTTTAACGCGCTCCAGAATATACAGGCTGGCTTGGTCAACCTCGTCAGCCTACCGCCATCATGACTGAATCCATATCGATACTCGCTATCCTCTTCGTGACTGCTATTTTTGTGTTGGCTGGTCTGGTCAAAGGGGTGATTGGTATGGGATTGCCAACGATCGCCATTGGGCTGCTTGGCCTGGTGATTGCGCCTGTCGAAGCTGCTGCAATGCTGGTCCTTCCATCGCTTATTACAAACGTTTGGCAACTCGTTGCAGGACCAAACTTTCGTGGTTTGCTGAAGCGCTTCGGCACACTACTGATCGGGATTTGTGTCGGAACGCCTTTTGGCGTGAGCTTCATCGTGTTCGGTAACACCGAAATTGTGACGGCAGTGCTCGGGACGGTGCTCATCTGTTACGGCCTATATGGCCTGAGCGCTGCCAAAGTATCGATCGCCCCAAAGACGGAGCGCTGGCTGTCGCCGCTTACCGGTGTGGTGACGGGCGTCTTGATGGGCGCAACAGGAATATCTGCCCTACCTGTTGCGCCCTACTTCACGTCCTTAGGACTAAAAAAAGACGATCTCATACAGGCCTTGGGCTTGTCCTTCACCATCTCGTCTTGCGCATTGGCGATTGGATTGCTCGTCACGGGTGAGTTCCGCGTGGCGATTGCAACCACCTCGTTGTTGGCACTGATTCCCGCGTTCGCCGGGATGTTTATCGGACAAGCCTTGCGCAATCGGATTGCGCAAGACCAATTCCGAAAATACTTTTTTATCACTCTCTTAGTCCTAGGCGGCTACACGACTTTCCGAGCGATTAGCTTGCTGTAGCGACACTTACTTAGCCGGCTTATACTCTTTGGGGCGAATCATTTCAAAAAGCGTGTTCACTTCCACGTAGTCGCCCTGATAACCGCAGCGACCAAGCGGACGCGCTGCGGCCGTATCAAAAATCCCGTTCTTTAGAAATGCAGGATTGATATGCACACCGATCACCTCACCTAAGGTCAACCAAGTGTTGATCAGCTCACCTTTAGCATTGGTAAGCTGAGTCGTATTGATCAACTTACACTCCAAGGCAGCAATCGCATTTTTAATTCTCGGCGGCTTAACTAAGGTTGACGCCTCAGCATCTAGGCCGGCCAGTTTCATTTCATCGATACCGGGATCCACAGAGGCAGAGGTGATATTCATCTCTTGCGCTAAATCGGCGCCGCAAAAGTTTGCGACAAACTCGCCCGTCTCATCGATATTATTCACACTGTCTTTGCGTACGAAACTCGTACAAAAGCCGATGATGGGGGGTGTCTCAGCGAATGCATTAAAGAAACTGTAAGGTGCCAGATTGACCCTGCCTTGCTTATCAATACTTGAAATCCAACCGATGGGGCGTGGTGCCACGATCGCTTTAAATGGATTATGTGGCAGGCCATGGCCTTTGCTTGGTTCGTAGAAATAATCGCTCACAGCAGTCCTTCATGTCGGGGATCGAGCGGCGATTTTGGCATATTTCAAGATCAATCGTCGATTGTTGCGGCGCACCAAAACAAATCGCAGGCGAACTCACGCACAAGATAATAGAATCAGACATCTGCTTAACCTGCGTACGGCTAGGCGCAAAGACACTTTTAATCGAGCGAGCATCATGGAAAGAAAAGTCAACGATCTAGGCGGCCAACCAGCTGGTCCGGTTTGTTTGGACGAGCACCCCAGTACGCTACACGAGAAACGCGTGGACGCCTTGCAAAAAATCCTGTCGGGTTCAAAGCTCGGTGTGTTCACCAGCGATGCGATGCGGCGAGCAATAGAATCCAATACTGCTGAGGATTACAAAGGCATGCTCTATTACGACAAATGGATCCGTGCCGTGCGAGATCTCATTATTGAACAGCAACTAGTCACAGCAAAAGAAATCGACGATCGCGTTGCCGAACTTCGTGTTCGTTTAGCCAAGACGGGGAAGCTATGAACGCAATCCCTCCGCGCACAGGACACGCCCTTGCACCTGGTGCAACGGTGCGCATCCTGAAGCAGCCTCCCGAAGCGCATTGCCGCACACCCTACTACCTTCGCGGTGCGAAAGGCGAAATCGCTGAGGTTCGAGGCCTCTTTCGTGACCCCTCTCTGCTTGCCTTTCATAAACCAGGCTTACCGATGCGGATTTTGTATCGCGTCAAATTCAAGCAAGTAGATGTGTGGCCCAACTATGCTGGCAGCAAAAATGATACGGTTGTTGCTGATATTTACGAACACTGGATCGAAGCGATTGCTGGAGAAACAAAATGAGCGGTTCACATCACCACGACCACCACGATGGCCATCATCACGATCACGGAAAGCCACATAGCCATCCGCACTCGCCGCCGGCACCCGATGACGATGATGGGTACGATAGATACGAAGTCCTCCTGCAAACCGCTATACGGGAGTTGCTTGATGAGAAAGGCATCATTAGCGCTGAGGACTTGCATCGACAAATCGACTATCAGGACAGTCTAACGCCCGCGATTGGCGGAAAAATCGTCGCTAAAGCATGGACAGAGCCAGACTTCAAGAAAAAACTCTTAGCTGATCCTCTCAAGGCGATTAACGAATCGTTTGAACTGGACATCACGACCCCGTTAGATCTCGTAGTTCTTGAGAACACACCGCAGGTACACAACGTGGTGGTGTGCACACTATGCTCGTGTTACCCACGGATGTTATTGGGCATTCCACCCGCCTGGTATAAGTCGCTCGACTACCGCTCGCGGGTCGTCAACGAACCGCGTAAGGTGTTGGCAGAATTTGGCACGGTGTTGCCTGACGATGTTGAAGTACGCGTATCAGACAGCACAGCAGACCTGCGATTTTTAGTCTTGCCGAACCGACCCGCTGGTACCGATGGCATGACGCAAGTGCAGCTTGCAGCACTTGTATCGCGAGACTCCATGATTGGCACTGCCGTTGTGCCAGCGCCTAAGAAATAGCAACAGACGTAATGAATCAACCACACGTAAAGCCGCGTCCGGCAGCAACGATTATTCTTGCTCGCAACAGCACCGAAGGCGTAGAAGTATTAATGATGCAGCGTACGACTGCTGTCGACTTTGCGACAGGCATGCATGTTTTCCCCGGTGGTGCGGTGGATCCCACCGATCATCATCCAGAGATCGCGTCGCTATGTGTCGGCTTAGATGATCAGCGCGCTAGTCAGATGCTGGGAATTGAGCAAGGCGGCCTAGCCTACTGGATCGCGGCCATCAGAGAATGTTTTGAAGAGTCGGGTTTGCTACTTGGTTATCGCAATGAACAAGACCTGGTGCGCTTGCATGGCGAAGATGCCGAGCGGCTGGCTAAGCTCAGGCTTGAGATGGCACAGAACAAACTCATCTTCGCTGACATTCTGAAAACAGAGCAATTCAAAGCGGCGACAGACAGAATCGCGTATTACAGTCACTGGATCACCCAGGCGGGGCGCCCTAAACGCTATGACACCCGATTCTTCGTTGCGCAAGCACCAGAGGGACAAACCGCGGAGCAGGATAATCACGAGACCGTGGGGCAAGTGTGGGTTCGCCCAGATGAAGCACTCGAAATGAACAAAGCTGGCACGATCGAACTGATGTTTCCAACGATCAGAACACTCGAGAGCCTGATGCCTTTCAAAGAGGTCGAGGAACTTCTCGACTATGCGCGCACGCCCAAGCCAAAAACATTGATTGCTCCTTTCACCGCCACCGCACGCAACGGGGATCAACATATTCTGATCCCCGGCGATTTCGCCTACACGGAAGTAAGGAAGATTGATCCAGACAATAAAGGGTCCGCACACTCATTTATCGAGCCTGGACAGCCCGTTGCCATCGGCACACATATCACGCGCGTCACGGCTTCGAATCCAGGAATGATGACTGGCCCGGGAACCAACACCTATCTGATTGGCGACGCGCAGACCGGCGTTGCCGTGATTGATCCTGGCCCTTTGCTTGAAGAGCACATTCAAAATATTCTCAATGCCGCAGCCGGTCCAATCAAATGGATTCTATGTACGCATACCCATATCGATCATTCACCAGCCGCCATACGCATCAAAGAGAAAACAGGTGCTCAGGTTTACGGTCGACCGGCACCCGCCTACCCGAATCAAGACCAGACCTTTGCGCCCGACCATGTCGTCGCGCATGACGAAGTATTAAAGATCGCTGGCGCGACGCTTAGAGTGATCCATACGCCCGGCCACGCATCAAATCAAGTCTGCTTCTTGCACGAAGAGCAACACATGCTCTTTACGGGTGACCACATCATGCAGGGCTCGACCGTGGTGATTAATCCGCCAGATGGCAACATGGCGCAGTATCTCGACTCACTCAAGCTCATCACGAAGTATTCAATCGATTACCTAGCACCCGGCCACGGCTTCCTGATGAGTAATGCGAACGAAATCGTTGATCGACTCATCATTCATCGCTTAGGACGCGAGAACAAGGTCTTGGCGGCCTTACGCGGGGCAAGCCAACCCTTGCCACTCGAAGAGCTCGTCAAGCACGCCTACGCCGACACAGATCAACGTCTGCATAAAGTGGCCATGCGCTCGCTTCAAGCACATCTTGATAAACTGGCATCAGAGGGGCGTGCACACCACCAAAACGGTGCCTGGAGCCCCAGCCACTAGAAACAGTTGTAGGAAGATTCATGGATCGCCGTCGCTTTATTTGCCATACCGCCATGGCAGCGGGGGCAACCACATTACCGGCAACCTTATTCGCACAGACGGCCCCGACGATATTTCGCTGGGTTCCGGCCAACGACCTCTCAATACTTGATCCGTCCTACACCACGGCAGCGATCACAGCCACGCATGCCTTGATGGTCTTTGACACACTGTACGGACTCGATGCACAGTATCAGCCTCAGCCCCAGATGATAGAGAGCGAGTACGTTGACCAAAACGGTTTACGCTGGATATTGCAATTGCGAGAGGGGCTGATGTTTCACGACGGATCGCCCGTACGTGCACAAGATGCCGTCGCCAGTATCAAGCGTTTCGGTGCGAGAAATTTAATCGGTCAAACACTTTTTTCTTGCCTAGATACACTTAGCGCAACGTCAGACCGTTCGCTCGAGTTTAAGTTGACACGCCCTTTTTCTCTGTTGAGCGTCACCCTCGCCTCGGCCGCGGCATCAATCATGCCAGAGCGCTTGGCCAATACGCCAGACAACATCGCAATCAAAGAGGTCATCGGAAGTGGTCCCTTCCGATTTTTACCTAACCGCTGGGTCTCAGGATCGCAGGTCGTCTACCAAAAATCCGCAAAGTATCGTCCGCGCACCTCAGGACAGGCAAGCAATACAGCAGGCCCCAAGATTGCTCACATTGATGAAGTACGTTGGCAAATCATCCCGGATCGCGCGACCGCCGTCGCGGCGCTACAAAACAATGAAGTAGACGGCATTGAAATCATCGATAACGAATTCATCCCGACACTGCGCAAAAATAAACAGATTGCGCTCATCAGGGCGCCTTTACCTTCTATTTTTATACTTAGATTTAACCATCTGCACGCGCCGTTTGATAACCCAGCTATGCGTCGCGCAATCTTATCGGTCATCAATCAAACTGATTACATGATGGCCGCCAATGGCGCAGACTTCCCCGAGTACTGGAATGATAAGTGCGGAGTATTCGCACCAGGCACTCCGATGGCTTCAACTGCTGGCATGGATAAATTGACTGGCAAGCGGGACCTCGCGCGAGCACGTAAGCTCATTAAAGACTCAGGATATGGTGGACAGCCCATTGTTATTTTGGATCCAGTCGATACCGCGCCTTATCACGCTTGTGCTCTGGTCACCGAAGATCTGTTCAAACAACTGGGGTTAAAAACCGAATTGCGTGCGATGAACTGGGGTAGTTATCTTCAGCGCCGTAATAATCAGAACAGTCCCGCAGAGGGCGGATGGAATATTGGCTTTACCGCGCTGGTTGGCACGGGCAATTTAGATCCCGTGAGCAATCCAGCTATACGCGGTACAGGGAAGCTCGGCTGGTTTGGTTGGCCCACAAACGACACCTTAGAGAAGCTCAGGCAAGACTGGCTCTTTGCAGCCACGCTACAGGATCGTCAGGCTATCTGTCGCGACATACAAATTCAAGTGATGGAGCACGTCCCCTATATTCCGCTGGGCGCCGTCTACAACTTGACTGCTCTCAGAAAGAATTGGAACGATTTTCAGCCACAGGGGCCTGCGTTTTTTACTCTGCGACGCACTTAAGCCTTTTGCAAGCGTGTGCGCATTTTCCCGAGCCAGGTTTCTACATCATCGACATAGGTAAAGACCGCTGGGATGACTAACAAGCTCAGCAGTGTCGATGTCATCAAACCGCCGATCACTGCAATCGACATCGGCGCGCGAAAACTTGGGTCAGAGCCCCAGCCGAGCGCAATGGGGAGCATGCCTGCCGTCATGGCGATCGTAGTCATCACAATCGGCCTCGCACGTTTATGACAGGCATCGATCAACGCAGCATTACGCTCTAGTCCTTGCCGCCGAGCCGTGATCGCATATTCGACCAACAGGATCGAATTCTTGGTGACGACTCCCATCAGCATCAGCAACCCTATGAGCGATGGCATAGAAAAACTCATGTCGGTTGCGAGCAGTGCCACAAAGGCACCACCAATTGACAGAGGCAATGCCCCCAAAATCGTAATCGGTTGCAGAAAGTCGTGAAACAGCAGAACCAAAATCATATAAATACAAAGTAATCCAATCGCCATGGCAAGTCCGAAGCTGGCAAACAATGCTTGCATCTCTTTTGTATCCCCCAGCTCGGCTCGCGTGACGCCTGCGGGTAAATTCATCAAACTCGGCAAGGCTATCGCGTCCGCAAAAACTTCGCCTAAAGGTCGCCCTCCCAGCTCCACATCCAGCACGACATTTCGACTGCGGTTTAGGCGATCGATTTGCGCAGGTCCGCTATCCATCGAAAAGGTTACGACATTACCCAGCAAGGTTGGACCATAGCGACCAGGAACGGTCAAGCGCTCTAGAGCTGAGATATCCGCACGGACCGAGTCCGGCAGCTTGACACGAATAGGGATCTGCCTTTCGGATAGATTCAATTTAGCCAAACCAATTTCGTAGTCACCGCTCGTCGCCACGCGCAAGGTTTCGGCAATGCTCTGAGCAGTGACGCCCAAGTCTGCTGCGCGCGCGAAGTTTGGTCGTACGATCAGCTCAGGCCGCACCAGGCTAGCGGACGAGGTCACCGAGCCGATTCCCTTGAGAGTTCGCAAGTCACGCTCAACTGCTTGCGCTGCTTTGTTCAACGCATAAGCGTCTTCACTTTGTAGGACGATTTGCATTTTACTGCCAGCATCTTGCGGCCCTACCGTAATACGGACACCGGGCTCTCGACCAAGTAGCTCGCGAATATCAGCTTCAATTTCCTGTTGATTTTTTTTACGATCCGAGCGATGTGTCAATTGCACAGTCAGGGTCGCCTTACGCACCTCTGCCGCTGAGCCTCTCGCAAAGGCATCGCCCGAGACACCCGCCCCCACCGAACTAAAAATACGCTTGACGTCGGGTATTGTCTCGAGCTTTTGGCGTACACGCTCGGCTGCACGCAAGGTATCTTCAAGCGTGCTTCCCGGAGCCCGTTCAATGTTAACCATTGTTTGTCCGCGATCCGCAGGAGGCACAAAGCCCTTAGGCAAAAGTGGCACGAGCGACAATGATCCAACAAAAAAAATAGTCGCCATCAACACAGTTTTAAATCTATTACCTAGACACCAGTGGACCGACACCAAGTAGTGGCGCATCACCCAACTATCGGCTTCGTGCTCGCCCACAGATTTGCTGGCTTTCATCAAATAAGCTGCCATCATTGGCGTCAAGAGCCGTGCGACGAGCAAGGATGCAAGAATGGCTAGCACAGCTGTCCAGCCGAATTGTTTAAAGAACTTTCCTGGGATACCGTCCATGAATGCTGTAGGCAAAAACACAGCCACCAAGGCAAAAGTCGTCGCAATCACCGCCATACCGATTTCATCTGCAGCGTCCAGCGCAGCCTGAAAAGGTGACTTCCCCATGCGAAGGTGTCGCGCAATGTTCTCCACCTCAACAATCGCGTCATCCACCAAGATACCAACCACTAACGCCAGCGACGTGAGCGTCACCATATTTAGGGTAAAGCCAAAAAAATAAATACCTAAAAAAGCGGGAAGGATAGAAAGTGGCAGCGCCGCAGCGGACACAATTGTTGCGCGCCAGTCTCTTAAAAAATACCAAACAACTAAGACAGCCAAGATTGCACCTTCGTACAAGAGGTGCATCGAGCCTGCAAAGTTTTCCTCGGTAACCGTCACATTATTAATCTGTTCCGTAAACTCAATATCGCGATTCTGCAAAGCAAGCGACGCAATCACTTCCTGCACATTTTTTGCTAGCGATACTTCGTCCGCACCCTTGCTACGCATGATCTCAAATGCGACCACGGGCTTGCCATTTACCAAGGCAATTGAGCGGCGCTCAGCAGTTGTATCTTCAATTTTCGCAAGCTGTCCGAGCCGCACTCGACGACCATCCGACAGTGAGATATCCAACCCTGCCAGCTCGCTGGCGCTTGCCGCCGTCGCAATTGTCCGAACCGACTGCTCCGCTCCGCCAATATCGCCACGGCCACCCGGGGATTCTTGCTGAACCAGCTTGAGTCGACGCGAGATATCAGCGGCAGTGACGCCTAAGGCTGACATCTTGAGAGGATCTAACTCAATACGGATCTCTCTGTTTAAGCCGCCGATTCGCTTGACCCGGCCGACTCCAGTTACCGTTAATAATTGCTTCGTAACGGTATTATCAATAAACCAAGACAGTCCCTCTTGATCCAGACGAGAGGAGGTCAAGGCGTAGGTCATGAGCGGACGACCTGCTGTCGTGGTGCGCAAGATGCTCGGCTCTTTTACGTCAGCAGGCAAGTCTGCACGGACGCGTGTGACCGCATCGCGCACATCATTGACAGCTTCCATCACATTCTTTTCGAGATTGAACTCGACGGTGATGACAACTGTGCCTTCTAATATCTTTGTGTACAGGTTTTTGATTCCCTGTAGCGTGGCAATTGAATTTTCGATCTTGCGAGCAACTTCTGTCTCTAGGGTCGCAGGAGCAGCTCCTGGCAAGCTCGCTTCAACCGTCACCATGGGCAGCTCAATGTCAGGAAAGTCTTGAACACCAATCGCCCGAAACGACAACACGCCAGCAATCGACAGCAGAATAAACAGCAGGATCGCTGGAATGGGATGACGAATCGAAAAGGCGGAAAAATTCATCGCGTCGCCTATTTTGCTTCAGACGTCGTGGGTGATTGCGTTGAGTCAATCGCGATCGCGTCATCGTTATTGAGAAAACCCGCTCCAGACTCTGCAATGACGTCGCTTTCCTCAACCCCCTTGAGAATCTCTACGCGCGCGCCAAGTCTGCGACCCACCTCAACTCGAACTTGTGAAACACGCGCGGTATCTCGAACTTTAAATACATAACTAAAACCATCACGCATGACGACTGACTCTTGAGGCAAAGTCAGCACCCTTGTATTGCCCAAGTCGAACTCACCACTCGCAAACATGCCTGCACGAACAACCGGTGTGTCGTTCTCAATCGTTGGGAGATCAACATAGACGACTGCCGTACGTGCCTGCGTATCGACAGTGGGGCCAATGACACGCACTTTACCGATTAGCGGAGTGGACGCTTTTCCAAAGCTTGCGGGATAGACCCGGACAGGCATTCCAACTCGAATCCGATCTAACTCTTCGGACACCACGTCAGCGCGCCACTCAAGCCTGCGCTGCCGCACCATTTTGAATAACTCAGTGCCTACCGGTACCACGGCCCCAACGCTTACTTGCCGAGCTGAGATAACACCGTCGTCTGGCGCGCGCACTTCTGCGTACTGCAGGCGCAAGTTTTGCACTTGAACTTGCGCGCGTACAGCCTCGAGTCTCGCCTTTGCCGTTTGTTCTGCTGTCAGATACTGACTGATTTGCTGCGCGGACAAGGCACCGGAATTTTTCAGACTACGGGCACGCCCGGCATTAGCCTGCGCTTCGGCCAAGGCGGCGACCGCTTCGGCCTCTTGTGCCTTCTGTACGGCCAGATCTGCCAAGATCGTATCGGTCGCGAACATCGCGAGCACTTGATCTCGCTTGACAACGTCACCTACGTTTACGCGAACTTCAGCGACACGTAACCCCCCCACCTGTGACCCCACCGAGGCTTCTTGCCATGCCGCAATATTGCCGTTGGCTCGTATCGTTACACCCATAGAAAGCCACTGCGGTTTGGCTACTGAAATAGTGAGCGCGGGGCGAGCCGCAGGCGATGCAAGCTGCGCCATCGCGAAATCCGCTTGCAAACAAACCAAACTCAAGAGGCTTGCAGCCAAACATTTCTGCATCGTTTGTGTCCATTTCATGGTTGAGCCTTCGTCTTTAGTATATCGACGGGGGTGGACTTTGCCGTCTGCAATGTGTTGAGCGAATCCGAGGCAGTCCAACCGCCACCGACGGCACGGTACAGCGCAATAAATGCATTGACGCGCTCGCGCCGGACAGTCGCCAAAACATTATCCGCATTAAATGAAAGCCTTCTTGTTTCCTCGAGATCGAGAATACTTGCCAAGCCAAACTTGTATTTCTCTTGCATCGCACGCAAGAACGCGTGATAGCCCTTTGACGCCTTCAAGGACTCTTTTTCACGAAGGTCTAGACTACTTAATCGAACTAGTGCCTCTTCTACTTCGCGCACCGCGCGCCGCGCCTGCGTACGATAATTGTTCGCCGCAACCTCATAGGCGGTAATCGCCGTATCAACGTTTGCAGCGCGCCGGCCCGCATCAAATATCGGGAGCGACAATGACGGGCCAATCAACCAAGATGTCGCGTTAATGGAGCCCGCACCTGTCTCAAACCCTAAAGGACCAATATTTCCTAGCAGTGATAGTCTAGGATATCGTTCCGCTTCGCGCACGCCGATCTCTGCACTGGCAGCCGCGACGTCACGCTCGGCTGCAGCAATATCCGGGCGCTGTGACAATACTTGGGCAGGCACCTGCTTGAGCGCTGGCATCGCGGGCGTGGGCAGTTTGGATGATTGCGTCGATAGCTTCGCGCGCAAATCAACTTCAACCAGGCCTGTCACCGCGACAAGTGCCTTGATCAAAATATCGCAATCGGCAGCCTGTGCTGCGACACGACTTTGGCCTTCGGCAGCACTCGCATTGGCTAAGGAAGCTGCTGCAGGAGACTGAAACCCTGACTCTGAAAGCTTTTGAGTCAAGTCCGCCGTTTGCACACGCGACGTTAAATCAGCGCGAGCGAGTGCCGCTAGCTGTTCGCAGCCGCGAAAGTTGGTGTACATATTGGCAATGTCTGCGGACACAGAAATCCTGGCCTCATGCCAATTGGCTACCTGCGCCTCGAGCCGCGCTCGAGCGGCTTCATTGGCACGCGACAATCCACCGAATAAGTCAATCTCCCAACCAAGCTGCAGTTGAGCTTGCGTGGTGGTCGCCACGATGATGGGGCCACCCAACTGAAACGTGCCACGCGTACCGACCGCCGCAGCATTGATATTTGGTACTGCTGCCGCATTCGCTGTCACAAGCACCGCACGCGCTTGCGCAATACGCAGTGCCGCCGTCGCCATAGACTGACTTTGCTGTTGAGCGGAATCTATCAGCTCAAGTAGGACAGGATCATTAAATTGTGACCACCAATTTCCCAAGGCGACAATATCCCCGCCGTGCGGCAAGGTGTGTTGCCAGGCATCGGGTGCGCTCGGCACTTTCGTTCCTTGTCTTTGGTCATAATCAGGTCCGACTGTGATACAGCCCGACACCGACACAACGAGAAATGCAGCACACAGTCTTAACACCCAAATCACCATTTATTTCAAACACCCGCCAGCACTAAACAAAATTATGCGTGCAGCGCAATACACTTCAACCTGCAGAGTGCGCTAGGATAATCAATTGCGCGTCAAATACTCAAAATATCCTCACAAAAACACACGCGAATGCTGACGCTACCTAAGAGCATGCGCGCCCAGATCGATCGAGAATTGGCGCGAGGCGGCTGCGCGACTCCATCGGAGGTAACGTCTGATCTAGTGACGCTGAGCGGTGGGTTCGGGCATAGCAGGTGGCTTGGCAAACCAGAATAAGGCGGTGCCTGCACCTGAGATTAACGCAAGTACCGTAAAGCCCAAGTGATAATTCCCCGTCGCATCACCCATGATGCCCGCCAGTAACGGACCAGATATCTGACCGAAGGCCGTCAGCAACGCAGACAAGCCGAGAATCATTCCGATCGATTTGCGCCCAAAGTAGTCAGCACGAATAGCTTGCATAAAAGGGCCTCTGATCCCCCACGCTAAACCATGAAAAACTGCAAACAACACCAGCATCTCTGGCCCGAACGCATAGGTCAGCATCAACATACCCACCATATGCATCATCATGCACACCGCTGAAACGCGATTCTTCTGTAACTTGTCGCCGAGCACACCGCCAAGCACCACCCCAATCACCTGAAAACCAGTCATGAGGGTAATGTAGAAGGATGCCTGCGCAATGGAGTAGTCCAACGAGATGCGCATATGATTAATCGCATGGGTGTTGACTGCCGTCACGATCATCAACGCAACACCATGTCCAGCCGATAACAACCAAAACGCTTTCGTGCGAAGCGCCTGACGCGGCGTGAACTCTGGCTCGGATTTAGCTTCCACCGCACCAGACACATCAGTCGTTCCGCGCGCCACGCCCAGTCCGTCGACTGTTTCACCGAAGTCTTCGGGGCGGCGGCGAAAGATACAGGCCAGGGGATAGCCCACTAGAATCACAAAGACACCGCAGGTGAATGCAGTTTGCCGCCAGCCAAACGTTTCGATGCTCCATGCGACAAGAGGCACTAGCATTCCGCCTAATGCCAAACCCAAACCGACTATCGATAGCGCTCGCGCCCGCTTTTTTTCAAACCACTGAATCACACCAACGTTCAGTGGAAAATATCCCGCCATAGACGAGCCGATCGCGATCACGACCGCCGCGCCATAAAAACCCATCAAGCTGTCGATTTGACTCAGGAGGATGAACCCAAGCCCGAACATCACCACACCCACCTTGATCACGCCACGCGAGCCAAACTTATCTAGAAACCAGCCAAGTATGGGACCGATGATGGCGGCCTCCATGGACATCAGGGCCGAGGCGCCTGAAACTGAGGTCTTACTCCAGCCTTTTTCTTGGATCAGCACAGCGATGTAAGCACCAAACGCCTGATGCAGCATCATGGACTGCATAAACTGCAGCGACGCTGCAGCAAAAACCATTTTCCAGCCGTAAAAAATTTTCATCTGACTCTAAACGTTGTATCTAACCTAGGATCAACCCTAACATAAAGAACATTCTCTTGCAGTTAGTGCACCAACAGACCGTTACGTTGCGGCGCACCAATTATCCGAGCGATTGCACCCCAACGAGGCGCATAGACTTGGTACTCTACTGGTTCGGAATTTTTCAACCTTTTAACAACTCGAGGTCATTGTGGCTAAAGCTTATTGGATTAGCGCCTATCGCTCCATCTCCAACCCTGAGGCGCTCGCCGCCTACGCCAAGCTGGCTGGTCCAGCACTCACTGCCGCTGGCGGAAAATTTTTAGCCCGCAATGAGGCTGCGGCCGTCAAAGAGGCCGGTGTTAAACAACGTACGGTCTTGCTTGAGTTCGAAAGCGTCGAGGCGGCACTTGCCGCGTACAACAGCCCTGGCTATCAAGAGGCAGTTCGTGCACTAGGCACAGGATCAGTTGAACGCGATATTCGTATCGTTGAGGGTCTATAAAGCAATCCCATCGAGTGCGCAGCGGTTCAAGCCGTTTGCGCGCTCACTAACCGTGCTTGTTAGCTGGCGCACTGACCTGCCAAAGACGCTCTCGCCATCTCCAGGCCACCGCAACGGTCCCTACCAGCCCAAGCGTTGTGTATAAGACTGTCGTCCATACAAATCCGATCGAAGAAATGAGTGGTCCCGCAATCAGCAAACCTAGCGGGAGCCCCCAAATAGCCAAGATCCGCACACCCATGATTCGGCCTCGAAACTTCGGATCTGTCGAACGCAGCATAACCGCTGCGAGTGGGGTCATACACATACTTTGAGCAAAACCTGCGCACAACAAAAGCATCGCCCCTGCAGAGAAAGACGTAATCGGTGCAAAAATTAAAAGTAGTCCAAACCAACACATCGCTGCGATAAGCATCGCACGCGCCGTACCCAGTGAAAAAATATTGCTTCCCAATACCAGCGATCCCAGCAACGCACCCACAGAGAAACTGGCACTAAGCAGGCCAAGGCCTGTCTGATTAACCTCATAGATCGTTCTTGCGATATAGGGTAGTAAGCCGAGCGAGAACGGGAAGGCGAGGAGATTAATTAAAAATGCAATGGCAATGGGCCCAAGCAACTCTGGCTTACCCCAGGCATAGACAAAGGCCTCTTTTAAGTCGCGTATTGGTGAAACCGCCGAGGGAAGCCCTGCGTGCTGGCTGCGACCTGCTACACCGCGTGAAAAAATAAAACTACCGCTGTAGAGAATCGTAATGACAACATACGCAGCGACTAATCCAAATTGGGCGAAAACACTCGCACCTGCGATTGCGCCCGCGATACGCGCAGAATCTGAGGTTATGCGTGACAACCCAAGCGCCGCCGTGATTTGGTCGGCCGGTTGCGTCTGACCGATCAACGCATAACGCATCATCATGTCAGAGGGTCGCACCACACCAACAATAGATGCCAGCACAATCACCAACGTCGGCGACAACAAATCAAACAGACCCAAGAAAGCAATCAGCAGCGCGAGAAATCCGTACAGACCACGCGTCAGCATGAAGAGGCTTCGATAGCCGAACCGGTCGCCGGCAATACCAAAAAATGGGCTGATCAATGAACCACTGTATTGCAACGCTCCGTACACCACCAGCATGAGCACTGAGTTCGATTCCACCAGCACATACCAACCGAGAACCAGAATCTCCATTTCAAAGGCCCAGGACGCAAAGAGATCTGCTGGCCACTGATAGCGAAAGCTACGAACCTGAAAAGGGATGCGCGAGGACTGTACGATTTTCGAGAGGGCTGCCAGCATAGGTTCCGGACGCGTTGCTATTTCTGAGCTCTTAAACAACCATCACTCTAACCGCAAAACACGATAAGATGAGCGGCAACATGGAGACACAAATGAAGATACTGATTCTTGGGGCTGGTGGGGTAGGCGGCTATTTCGGGGCGCGTCTCATTCAGGCCGGCGCGGATGTGACATACCTGTTGCGAGATGCGCGTCACGCAAAGATTCAAGCGGAGGGCCTTACGATTGAGACTCCTAAAGAATCATTTACCATTCAGCCCAAGTCAGTGACCCGTGAGCAGTTAAAACCAGAGTATGACTTGATCATTCTGGCACCGAAGGCCTTTGATTTTGACGATGCACTCGATTCCATTAGCGGAGCCAGTAGTCAAGGCGTGTTGCTCCCCTTTCTAAACGGCATGAGCCATGTTCAGCGCCTTGACGATACGTTTGGTCGAGATCGCGTGATGGGCGGCGTCGCCCATATTGCTGCGACAATCGCTCCAAGCGGTGCGGTCAAACAATTGACTGAGCTGCATGCACTCACCGTGGGCCATCGCTCTGCGGCGCACGAGGCCTTAGCGCGCGAATTTTTTACGCTCTGTGAAAAAGCTTCGTTTGACAAGTCTTACAGCGAAAATATCGAACAATCGCTTTGGGATAAGTGGGTTTTTCTGGCTACGCTTGCTGGCATGACCACACTATGTCGTGGACACGTCGGAAAGATCGCGGTAGCCCCTTGGGGCAAGGAAGTCATGACCGCTTTTTATGCAGAGTCCTGCGCCATCGCACAAGCGCACGGCTTTCCGACTAAAGCGAGCGCTCAACAAAAAGCCTTAGAGATGTTGACGAAAGTTGGCTCGAGTTTTGCAGCCTCGATGTTGCGCGATCTGGTTCAAGGCAATAGAACTGAACACGAACATATTCTCGGTGCGATGATCGATCGCGGTGTAGAGAAGAACGTGCCTTGCATTCTGCTTAAGACAGCGCACACACACATGGTCGCGGAGCAAACCAAATAGCGCGAGTCAACGAGAGAATGCCAGTCTGATGCCGAAACCAATCAGGCACAGGCCGGCTATTTTCTCGAGCCAATAACCCACTTTGGGATTGGTCCGTAACCGCTCCGCCATAAAAAATGTCAACAAGGTCGCGCCTAGACCGTATAGGAAGGTCAATACAGCGATCGTTCCCGCTAGAAACGCAAACGTGATCAGCCCTCTGTGATGGACAGGATCAACAAATAAAGGAAAGAAGGCCATATAAAACACAATAGCTTTAGGGTTGAGTACCGTAATCAGCAATGCCTGACGCAAATAGTGATACGGCTTGATATTCAAGATGGGGGCAGCACCTGGCTTGGCTAACACCATGCGTATACCCAACCAACCTAAATATAGTGCGCCAAGCCACTGAACAGCCTCGAAGGCAGTCGGATACGCCATCAAAATCGCAGCGACGCCCGCGACCGCAAGCCACAACAGCACTTGATCTCCCAGGATCACACCCAATGTGGCGCCTAAACCACCAGCAATCCCACCTTTGCTCGTCGAAGTGACCAAGGCCAAATTGCCAGGCCCAGGAATCAACAAAAAGATTGTGAAGGCAACAACGAAAGAACCGTAATCGGTCACGCCAAACATATACGCCTTAATAATTAATGCTTGTGTGCAGAACCTGACCCCGTCGCAGCAGGATTATAGGTCGTTGGCTTGATCTCAAAGTTGACCTTGATCTCACCCGCTTTTTCAAAGCGTAGCGTGACAGGAACCACCTCACCCGCCTTAAACGGCTCGGTCAAGCCAAGAAACATGATGTGAAATCCACCGGGCGCGAGCGTTGCCCCGCTCCCCGCTGGAACTTCAATACCCTGCACTTGTCGCATCTTGGCCACACCATTCTCATTAATAATTGTGTGCAATTCCACGCGCCCAATATTTTCTGTTGTCGCGGAAATCAAACGATCCATCTGACTACCTTTATTTTGTATCTGCACATAGCCCGCACCATTTTTTTGGCCCGGAGCGCTGGCACGTACCCATGGCGTCCCGAATGCAAGCCCGGTGTTCGTTGAGTTTTGTGCGATAGCGGTGTGAAAAAACAAGATGCTAACAACCATGCAGACAACACTCGACAGCTTTTTCATTTTTATCGCCTAAAACAGATGGTTCAATGTGAATACGGCAAATTTTATCTGAAGACAGGCTAAACACTCTACACTGCGCAGTAGGTAAAAAGAACGATGCCAGATACAACTCCAATCCCTACCCCTGCTACAGACTCTGCTTTGCTTGGTGCCGAGGCAACAGGGATCCACGCGCCTGTGCGCCTTATTCATGAGGCGCCACATCAGCGTTATGGGGGGTACGCTGGGCTAATCATACTAGCTCACGCACTGTTGTTTGCTCTCGTGCTCTTGCGTCTCGACTTCATGTCGGATGCGCCGGCAGCAACCTCTCCCGAAACGCTAGACATCATCGTGGTTGATCTTTCGAGCACGAGCGAACTCGCCGAGGCTATACAACCCGCCACGCAGCCTCCAATCGCAACGCCCGACAGCACAACGGCTGTTTCTGCTCAACCGGCCGCCAGCTTGCCCACAGAATCGCCTGATATTCCAACCGAAGCGCGATCATCACCGCCATTCGAAATCGTACCTACACACACACCAACGGCACCAGAGAACGCACCGACGCCGATGCCAACACCGCGTCAGAATACAAAGCCCGTCCCTGAAGCACCTAAAACGATATCGTCACCACCTGCGCCGAGGACAGCGCCATCGCAGACAGGTAAAACCTCTGCGGCTGCGACAGCGTCTAGTGTGAACTCTCGTCAGGAGGCAGTTGGCGATTCCAGTAAGGAATCTGAATTAACAACTACGCCTCCTCGCTTAGATCCAGCTTATCTGCATAATCCAGCACCCATGTACCCGGCGCTATCAAAACGCAATCGTGAAACTGGTATCGTGCTCTTGCTTGTCAACGTTAACCCAGAAGGGAATGCCACGTCAGTGACGCTACATAAAAGCAGCGGCTACGATCGACTAGATCAGGCGGCCATACAAGCAGTGAATCGATGGCGCTTCGTGCCCGGCATGCGGGGGCAAAGCACCGTCAGTGCGACGGTGATCGTCCCGATTAGTTTTCAACAACCCTAAGGCCTGCAAGCGCTTATTTTTTGCAGCAGGAATTCACGCTGATCCAGCCCCACACACCGACTGTTCCCGTAGCCGCCGAAGCGATCAACGCTAAGCCAACCGCGACGCGCAGGATGCGATCGATACCACCAACGTTGCTGTTCATGAAGTAGGTCCTTTTTTTTGACTCACTAAGTTTTACAACGCGTTCAGGGGAATCTTGAGATAGGATTTCCCATTGGGCTCAGGTGGCGGAAAATTTCCCGCACGAATATTGATTTGCACTGCCGGAAGAATCAGAACGGGCATCTCGAGTGTGGCATCGCGCTTGGTTCGCATGGCAACGAACTGCTCTTGGGTGACGCCATCATGTAAATGTATATTGTGCGCCCGTTGCTCAGCGACAGTCGTTTCAAAACGAATCGGCCTATCGTTTGGCGGATAGTCGTGGCACATAAACAGTCGCGTCTCGGCTGGCAAACTTAAGATCTTTTTGCTCGATTCGTAAAGCATTCTGGCATCGCCACCCGGAAAATCGCAGCGCGCTGACCCCACATCCGGCATGAACAGCGTGTCTCCAACAAAGACCGCATCACCAAACTGATACGCCATACACGCAGGGGTATGTCCAGGGACAAACAAGGCTCGTCCGGTGAACGCACCCACTTTGATCTCTTCATCCTCTGCAAACAGATGGTCGAACTGCGTGCCATCCTGTTTAAAACCTGGCTCAAGGTTAAAAATCTCTGCAAAAACTTTTTGTACCGTCGTAATACGTGAACCAATCGCCAGCTTACCCCCCAACTTATCTTTTAAATAAGGGGCTGCAGACAAATGATCTGCATGCGCATGGGTCTCTAGAATCCACTCCACTTTCAATTGATGTTCGCGCACGAACGCAATCACCTTATCGGCCGAGGCGTGCTGGGTCCGGCCCGACTTGGGGTCGTAATCCAACACGGAGTCGATAATCGCGCAGGCCGATCCAGGGCCGTCATAGACCACGTAGGTCACAGTCCAAGTGGCTGGATCAAAAATTCCATGAACGGTAGGTTTTGTTGCTGCGCCAGACATTATTGATTCCAAGAGTAGATAAATTGAATATATTATATTGACATACAAATTATAATACAATATAATATATTCATTAATTATGATCAATAAAACGTTCAATACACATGTCTACGCTACCACCCACTCTTGAGCTAAAGACAATGCAGGCATCGGCCGATCAAGCCTGTCGCCTCATGAAGGTGCTTACCAACCCGGATCGCCTGTTGATCCTGTGCCAGCTGACTCAGCAAGAAAAATGCGTGAGTGAATTACAGGATTTACTCGGCATCGTGCAACCAACCCTATCGCAACAATTAACCGTTTTGCGAAAGGAAAAATTAGTCACCACCCGAAGAGAAGGCAAAAACATCTACTACCGCTTCAGTAGCCCTCAGGCGCTTGCGGTGATGGAAGTCTTGTATGCCCAATTTTGTAAGAAAACAAAGGTAAAGAAATGATCGCGATTGATTGGTCTCACTTCACACCATGGAGCGCCATCACTGGTGGCGTTCTGCTGGGCATTGCCTCCGCCCTGTTCATCCTCGCCAATGGGCGTATTCTCGGCATTAGCGGAATTCTTGGCGGCTTGTTGCCTCCGAAAGCGGGCGATGCGGGCTGGCGGTTGACTTTCCTGTTAGGCATGTTCGCCGCCCCGTGGTTGTTTGTGCTCGTTGCCCCCGCAGATTTCATGTCAGCACCTCGCATCCAAGCCAATACGCTCACCACAGTCATTGCCGGGCTATTAGTGGGAATCGGTACGCGCTACGCATCCGGCTGCACAAGCGGCCACGGCGTATGCGGCCTCTCTCGCCTATCCCCGCGCTCTTTAGTCGCCACCCTGAGCTTTATGGGTGCAGGCGTTGGCACCGTTCTCATTGCTCGCCACTGGCTATAAGGGGCACGACATGAATCGACTCACTGAATTTTTAGTTGGCTTGTTGTTTGGCCTAGGCCTCATCCTATCGGGGATGACAGATCCCGGAAAAATCATTGGGTTTTTAGACGTCTTTGGAGCCTGGGATCCCTCACTCGCCTTCGTGATGATGGGCGCGATCGCCGTAGGATTTGTTGCTTTCGCCCTTGCAAAGAAACGTACCACCACGATTCTTGGAGGCGCCTTACGTTTACCCACCGCGAGTCATATCGATAAGCGTCTCATCATCGGCAGCACCGTTTTCGGGATTGGCTGGGGCTTGGCAGGATTCTGTCCTGGCCCTGCCCTGGTATCGATGGCCTCCGGACAGATACAGGCACTGTGGTTTGTGTCGGCGATGGTCGCGGGCATGTTGGCCTACGAGGCCTTTGAACGCGGGCGCTGATATGTTTAGCGAATCCTGCCCTGTCATGGATCGTCTGACACAATCGCATTTTTAAAAAAACCAAAGCGGGCAAGTCTTCTTGACGAATTATCGTGCACTGCAGCATTTCGCATCCGAAACATTGATGCGCGCCACCATGCTTTAATCCCCCCATGGAAAATACACCTAAACTCTTCAATAAAAATCTAGTGCTGTTGATTTTGTGTCAAGGCATCTTCCTCGTCAACAACATCACCTTCGTTGCGATTAATGGGCTCGTCGGATTGAGTCTCAGCAGTGCGGCTTGGATGGCGACGCTTCCCATCATGGGATATGTCGTGGGAGGGGCCCTATCGACCTCGGTGGTCGCACGCACTCAAAGACGCTTCGGACGACAAACATCTTTTCAGCTAGGTCTATTAGTCGCGGTCCTTTCATCGCTGATCTGCGCTTACGCTGCGTATTCCAAAAACTTCTGGCTGTTGGTGTTTGGTACGTTTGTTGCCGGCTACTACAGCGCGAATGGACAGCTCTACCGCTTTGCAGCCGCCGAACTCACGCACGTCAGTCTGCGAGAGAAAGCGATCTCCTGGGTACTTGCGGGTGGAATCATTGGCGCAGTGGTGGGACCCAATTTAGCCAGCTATACAAAAGACTCTTTTGACACCCCATTTTTAGGTGCATACCTCACCTTGACGGTGGCCGGCTTCCTAGGCTTACTCGTCATGCACTTCATCCAGTTCCCCAAAGAATCAGCGGAAGCAAAAAAAGCAGCGGGCACAGGTCGCACCGCCTGGGAGCTGCTCAAACAACCCGTCTTTCTGGTTGCCGCGGTGAGTTCAGCCTTGGGTTACGGCGTGATGAACCTGCTCATGGCCGCAACACCCCTCGCAATGAAAGTCTGTGGCCTGCCCTTCTCGGATGCTGCTTTTGTTCTGGAGTGGCATGTCATCGGCATGTTTGCACCTGGATTTTTTACCGGCTCTTTAATCAAAAAATACGGCACAAGCAAAATCATGTGGCTTGGCATATTTTTAAATTTCGTCTGCATTTTGATCGCCTTGTCCGGCATTGATGTGATGCACTTTATGTTGGCATCTTTCATCCTGGGTGTCGGCTGGAACTTCCTGTTCACCAGCGCGACCACTCTTGCGATGACCGCTTACCGACCTGAAGAAAAAGACCGCGCCCAAGGTGTCATCAATCTCTTTGTTTTTACGACAATGGCCGTCACCTCGTTTAGCTCTGGTGCGCTCGTGACAACCTCGGGTTGGGATATCCTAAACCTTGGCTCGTTATTCCCAGTCGTTTTAATGGGTGTGGCGTTATTGTGGTTACGCCACAAGGATGCGCAGGCAAAAGCTCAGTCTACGACGGTTTAACTATCCGTTGCGTCGAGCCGCAAGACCTGCGCCCAACAGGATGCAGGTGATTGCAATCATTGAGCTGAACGCCAAGGTGGACATGCCAGTTAAGCCTTGACCGATTGAACATCCTAAGCCCAGCGCACCACCAACCCCCATCAAGGCTCCACCAAGAACATAACGCCACATCTCGTTCGGAGTGGAGAAGCCTTGCAAACGCAAAGTGCCCCGCATTGCCGCAACGCCAAAAGAACCCAGCAAGACACCAAAGATGAGTGCCACTGGAAAACTCAGACGCATACCGGTTGCGATCATCGTATATTGAATCGCCTCACCGATCGGTGCGATAAATGTAAGAGAGACTAGCGGTGTCGGTTCAAACTCATCCGAAGCGAGCCAACCCGTTGCAAACCAACCCGCAACCACCAGCAGACCGACACAGAGTCCGCCGAAAAAGTCTTTTACGTTGCGTAGGATCATGCCTCGATAAAAAACGAACCAGCTCAGAGCAATGAGCAATAGACCTAGAACGATCTGATTCGTCAGAAAGGACAAATCATACAAACCGCCTAACGGGATGCTCGTCGCTTGCGCGATCATTGTTCTTGCCGGACCCAATACGCCAGACAGCGTCGCGTAGGCAGATATCCCCAAGCACAACAGAACAACCAAAGATCGCAAATTACCTTGCGCCAACAACACCACGGTGCGCGCGCCACAGCCATTAGCAAGCATCATCCCATAGCCAAACATGGTGGCACCTAGCGGTAACAACACCCAGGAAAAATTCGGCGTACGATAAATTGCCCTCGAGAAATCAACGAACTCCGTCAATGCCAAAAGCTGTGTGCCAATAATCGCCACAAGCGTCGCGAACGCAAATGATCTCGCACGGAGCAAGTTTCGGGACTCAACATAGTCCTTCACTGCCCGATTTAAACAAAACCCCGTTATTTGCCCCACTGCTCCGAACGCAAGGCCAACCACCAAACCCGACCACGCCAGTACTTCGTTCGGAGACATCAGGCGCCACTCCCCCACGTATCACGCGCAATGGCGTTGTACCAAGCCACGCCCTGTTGCGCCTCTAGTTTACGAATCGTATCGCTCGCCTCTCTCGGACTCATACCACCCGATCCTTTCACTTCGACAATCTTGCCGTCCGCGACCTGGTATGCGCCAGCAACCGCACGTTCTGCAATGAGGCCTGCTTTTTGTGGTGGGATAACATTCAGCACGGCCGCTTGATGAATCTTGCCGAAGTCCGTTTCAACGGAAAACATATGTGCCTCTGGGCTCTATGAACGCCAAACCCAAAACAGGAGCGCTAAGGTTAATAGCCCTGCATCATATCGAAGAAGCACACAAGAACAAAAGACCGATTTATTTTTTTTATATTACCCAGGATTATTAAGAAGGAATCCAGGCGGTCCCTCTGGCCAACATAGATCGTAGCCACATCTAAAGTTTCATGTGGTTAGGCAGAAAAGTTGCGAGTTCCGGCACGAAGTACAAAAATATGACTCCTGCGATCATCAGCAGAAAAAGTGGGAACGATACACGCGCGATATAAGGGAGCTCTCGGCCCGTCATTCCGGAAAGAACAAACAGGTTGAACCCAACCGGCGGTGTGATCTGCGCCATCTCTACAACAAACACGATAAAAATACCAAACCAAATCAAATCAATCCCGGCAGCCGTCACGGTGGGCAGTAACACTCCCATCGTCAAGACCACCATCGAAATGCCGTCTAAAAAGCAGCCAAGAATAATGAAAAAAACCATCAAGACGAGAATCAGACCGAACTGCGATAGGCCTAGGGTTCCTATCCATTCTGCCAACGCACGCGGCAAGCCTATATAGCCCATCGAAAGTGTCAGAAACTGCGCGCCAGCCAGTATCAAGGCAATCATGCAATACAAGCGGGTGGCCCCAAACAGTGAACCCTTAAAGGTCTCCCAAGAGAGCGACCCTTGCACAACTGAGATAATAAGCGAGCCCAACACACCGATGGCCGCCGCCTCAGTCGCCGTGGCAACGCCGCTGTAGATCGAGCCAAGCACCGCAGTGATGAGTATCAATACCGGAATCAGGTGCCGGGATTGATACAGCTTCTGCCTGAAAGACATTTCTGGATCGGCGACAGGCACTTTGTCAGGGTTACGTAGGGCCCAAAACACAATGTATCCTGAGAACAGCAATGCTAAAAATATTCCAGGCAAAACACCCGCAATAAACAGCTTGGCGATCGATACCTCTGCCGCAACGCCGTAGACGATCATGATGATCGATGGAGGAATCAGCAAACCGAGCGTGCCTGCACCGGCGAGCGTACCCATCACCATATCGTCGGGATAACCGCGACGCTTAAGTTCTGGCAGCGTCATCTTGCCGATCGTGGCACAGGTCGCCGCTGAGGAGCCTGAAACTGCCGCAAAGATTGCACAGCCGATGACGTTCGTGTGCAGCAAGCGCCCAGGTAATTTATTGAGCCAAGGGGCCAAGCCTTTGAACAAGTCTTGGGAGAGCCGCGTACGAAAAAGAATTTCCCCCATCCATAAAAACAAGGGCAATGCGGTTAACGTCCAGCTAGAGGACGCCCCCCAAATCGTGATGGCCATCGCATCACCAGCGGGCCTGCTAGAGAACAGCTCCATCCCAAGCCATGCTGTTCCGGCAAGCGTGAGTCCGACCCATACTCCACCAGCCAAAAAGCCGAAGAGCGAAACAATCAACAACGTCACAATCAAAATATCATTCATGGCGCTGTTGCTCCTGCGTGTCCGTACTAGACTCATCGCCACGTATGCGGCTAATCAATAAATCAATAAAAGCGATCAAGAGCAAAATATTTCCGGCGGCCATCCCTATTTGAGGAATCCAGAGCGGCGTCGCATCGTTGCTCGTTGAAATATCATTAAACATCCAGGAGTCCACCACAAGCTTAGTGCTGAAAAAAGCGAGTGAAACAGCGATAGCTACCCCAACCGCTATCGCAGCGATATCTAAGCGACGCTTACCGGCGGGCGCTAAGGCATTCAGAACTAGTGTCACGCGAATATGTTCGCCGTGGCGCAGGGTGGATGCCAACGCTAAGAAGCCAGCCGAAGCCATGAAATATCCTGCGTAAGCATCGAGACCCGACACATGAAACGCAAGTTGACGGCTCAAGATACTTGTGAGTACGCTGACAAGTACTCCCACCATACAAACCGCCGCCAAAACCTCGGCGGCGGAGTACAACCAATTAAGCAACTTACGCATCATTTACTTTTTCAATGCATCCACGATGGCTTGACCATCTGGGCCAGCCCTTTTGATGTAGTCAGCAAGCATTTTTTGACCAATCTCGTTCAAGCCCTTTGTCAATTCAGCCGAAGGCTGAATGACCTGACCACCATTTTTAGTCCATGCGGCCAAATAGTCATTGGTCTTTCCTTCAGACGCTTTCCAACCACGCTCTTCCGCTTTGGCAGCTTCAGCCAACAGCGCTTTGCGAGTCGCTTCGTCCAAGGCATCAAAAGCCTTCTTGTTCATGATGACCGCGTTCTTGGGAATCCAAGCTTGGTTGTCATAGAACTTCTTGATGTACTCATACGTCTTAGTGTCAACACCCGTCGCACTCGATGAAATCATCGAATCCATCACACCTGTTGCCATGGCCTGCGAGACCTCAGCAGCTTGAATCGTGACGGGCTGTGCACCCACGAGTTCGCCGATTTTTGCAGTCGCTGGACTATACGAGCGCCACTTCAAACCCTTCATGTCCGCAACAGTCTTCAAGTCACGGTTAGTGAAGATGCCCTGCGGTGGCCAAGGCGCCGCAAACAAGAGCATCATCCCTTGCGAAGCGAGCTTCTTTTCAAGATAAGGCTTTTGAATTGCCGCGAGTTTTTTTGCGCCCGCGTAGCTATTGATTAAAAACGGAACGCCGTCTAACTCATAAATAGAATCTTCGTTCGCAAAGTTCACGAGAAGAATTTCACCCAGTTGTGCCTGGTTGCCTTGAACCGCGCGCTTGATTTCAGGTGCTTTGAACAACGAAGCGTTGGGGTGAACGGTGATATTGAGCTTACCGCCTGTCGCTTTCGCTACATCTTTGGCAAACTCGACCAAGTTTTCAGTAAGAAAAATCGATGGCGAATAGGCTGTAGGCAAATCCCACTTCGTTTGACTGTGGGCCGCGAAGCCAACTGTTGCGAGCAAACTCGCAAGCAATACCGATAAGGTTTTACGCATGAGGAGATCCTTGAGCGAGAAAAATGGGTGCCTGGCAAGCCAGGCTATCTGTAAAAAAGTCTTTTGACTTGGTTCGTGAGTGTATGCGCACATGTCATGCATCACAACCAGCCACAGCAGAACCAAGGGTAAACACTAGGCCACCCTTATTTTGACTGCAATACCCCTGAGTCTGTAGTATCCACTCCTAATCTTTGAAATAAAACATAAAAGGGAATTCGGGATATGTCTTTGCGTGCGGAACATCCTCATTCACAGAACCCTACCCCGCCCTTTATCCCTGACGACTTATTTAAAAACTAGGAGACACTTATGCGTATGATCAAAACAATATTAACAAGTGCTGTTGCGTTGGTTGCACTGAACTCCCCAGCTCAGGCCGAATATCCGGACAAGCCAATCAAAATTCTGGTTGGCTACGCACCAGGCGGCGCTGCGGACAAACTTATTCGTCCCATATCAGACCGTCTGACAAAGATTCTGAAGCAGCCCGTCATCATTGACTACAAGCCGGGTGCTGGAGCCTCACTCGCGGCCGATCTGACCGCCAAAGCGCCTGCCGATGGATACACACTGCACATCACGGACTCGGGTCCAATGACGATTTTGCCGCACATGCGCAAACTCGGCTATGACCCGCTCACAAGCTTCACGCCAATTTCTATGGTGGGCGGTGGTGGTGTGGTAGTGGTAGTACTTCCCACATCAAAAGCAACTGATATCAAGAGTCTTGTCGAACTCGCCAAGAAAGACCCGAAGAACTGGAGCTATGGCACCTCGGGAGTGGGCGGAGTGGGCCACTTAGCAGGCGAGCAGTTCAAAGCAGCCGCAAAACTTGACATCGCACACATCCCCTACAAAGGCGGTAACCCCGCCCTCGCTGAGTTACTTGGTGGACACGTGCCTGTATTGTTCTCCTCGCTCGGTGCGGCTGCCACGCAGATTCAAGCTGGTAAGCTGCGAGCCCTCGCCGACACGTCAAGCAAGCGTAGTTCAATGTTTCCCAATGTCCCGACCATGGCTGAATCCGGCTTTCCCGGCTTTGACGCCACAATCTGGTTCGGTATTGTTGGGCCAGCCGGGCTACCGAAAGACGTGATGGCCAAGCTTGTGCCGGCCCTAGAAAGCATCATGAAAGACCCAGAAGTCATTGCTGCAATCAAGCGCGAAGGCTACGAGCCTATGCCCTTCACACCACAACAGACTGCGGCGCGCATCACGTCCGACTTTGCACTATGGGGCAAGACCGTCACAGCCTCCAACATTAAAGCGGACTAAACATGGCATTACCCTCAACACTGCTGACAACTCTACCCGAACAGATTCCGCTTGATCAGGAACGTCCTTTTCAAACGACTAGAATCCGCAGTCCTATCGCAGGCCCTAAACTCATTGTCACTGCTGCGGTTCACGGCAATGAGACCTGCGGGACCTTTGCGATCGAGAGGTTGGTCAAGCAGTTTGAGTTGGGCGAGCTCAAGCTCCTGAAAGGATTTGTGACCTTTGTTCCGGTCACAAATCCTAAAGCCTATCGACTCAAACGGCGTGCTGGCGACCGAAACCTGAATCGTCGACTAATGCCAACCGATACGCCCGTGCAATACGAAGACCATATTGCGAACTGGCTCTGTCCTCTGCTGGCCGAGCATGATGGCTTGCTCGACCTGCATTCCTTTCAGAGCGGAGACACTGCCTTCGCCTTATTTGGGCCTGCTAATAATAATGACTCGCTTGAGCCTTTTGCGCAGGCACAGCTTGAAGAGGCGTTAATTCAACGGCTTGGCTGTCAGCGCTTTGTGTATGGTTGGCTCAGCACCTATGCCAAAGGAATTGATCGACGCGCAGCCGAAGTCAAAGCAGGCCGCTTCAACGCGAAAGATGTCGATATCGATACACGTTACGGCATCGGCACTACAGAATACATGCGTTCCGTGGGCGGCTGGTCGCTCACGTTAGAGTGCGGTCAACACGATGATGTAGGTGGGCGAGAAGTCGCCTATCAGGCCATCATTCATACCCTCACACACCTTGGCATGATCGCAGGCGTACCGCCGGCTGTCGCGAAAGAGTTTGAGGTACTTGGTTTGTACGACGTATTTGATCGCTTTGACATGAACGATCAGTTTGCCAAGCCATGGAAGAGTTTTGACCCGATCAAACAAGACGAATGCATTGGCACACGCGCCGATGGCACACGCATCATGGCGGAGCGCGACTGCTTTATTGTGTTTCCAAATATGAAATCACAGCCCGGTCAGGAATGGTTTTACCTTGCACACGCAGGCGGCCGACTCGGCCGTTAAGCGCTAATAAACACTCACATTTTTTGCGATAAAGTACACGGCTGTCACTAACGCCGATGCTCCGCCAAGCAGCTTCCACGTCATGCCATGAAGCTCCTTATGCAACTCTTTATACAAGTCGGCCTTAAGGGCATTTAAATCAGATTTGGTGGCAAAGATGTCTAGTCGGGTTTCAATCCGAGCTAAGCGATCACGCGTGTCAATTTCGAATTTTTCAAAACGAGCCAGTCTTTCCTGCATGGGAATTTCCACTTTTTCTTAAAGAAAAATTATCCATTGGGGATAAGCTCTAAGCAAACTAATTTTTGCAACAGTGTGTAACCAACCATTGCGTCAAGACTGTCGTCGCCAAAAGAAAGTCGTCGATCGACATTTCCTCATCGGGGTGATGGCTACCGTTTGGATTGCGAATAAACAAGAATCCAAAAGGAATACCCGCGGTATAAAAGGCGGCGGAGTCGTGGGACGCGGGACTAGGCAAGTCCGGGGCTTTTAGTCCCAGCTGCAAAGCGCAAGCACGCAGCTGCGCGGTGATGGTTGGATCTGCTGGTGCTACGCCTGCAGAGGCTTGAGGGCCGAGATCGATTTTGACACGGCGCTTTGCCGACACCTCTTCTACGAGTTCCAAAAACTTTGTTTTCAGTTCGACTAAGTCTGCGGAGTCGTAGGCGCGCACATCAAGGCTTAAGCCAAATTCACCAGGCACGATTGTCAATCCGTGACGCGCGCTGTTGGTCTGAAATTCACCAATGGTGCAGGCCATTAAGCGCCCTGCCTGCTCCCATTCCGCCCAAATCTTATCAAGGCCTAGCGCAATATCTGCCCCAGCTAGTGCGGCATCATGGCGATAGCGACGCCCGAGCCCAACATGACCGTACTCCCCAGTAATCTTGATTTTGGGATAACGGAAGTTTCCTGGCACACCCGAACCAATCGCAATGGCATGCCCTTCTATCGCGAGACTGGGCGCTTGTTCAATGTGTACTTCCATAAAGGCTCTCACGTTCTGTGGCGTAAGGTAGGCCTGGCCTCGGGCAACCGCATCTGGATCGCCGCCCGCTTCAAGTAAATGCTCTGCGAGAGTTCGGCCTGTGTCGATGCGCTTGGCCTGCAGCGCGGTCTCCTGTAAGGATCCCAGGGCGCCCCGGCTACCAATATAGGAGACTTGAAACCAAATACTTTCTTCGGCACGCACGCCCATCACAACAATATCGCACTGTGGTTGCAACCCAGCCTCTTGGAGCACTTCGACCGCAACCAAACCAGCCACGACTCCAGCCGCGCCGTCATAATTTCCGCCTGCGGCCACCGAGTCTAAATGCGAGCCAATGACAAGGGCAGGAGCCGAGCGATCTAACCCAGGCAACACCATGTAGGTATTACGCATGTGGTCGTGTCGAACCTCAAGGCCAAGCGCAGCTGCATACTTTGCCACGAGGTCGTGCGCATACTGCTCACCCGGCCCGTACGTATCGCGGGTTACGCCTCCACGCTTAGTGTCGACGCTGCCCTCACGCAACTGATCAAACAGCCATTGCGCCTCGGGATAGAGGCTCATGACTAGAGACGCAACCTTCGGTTCAGCATGCATACAAAGGAATCCTATGGCTATATAGCTATGACCCACACAGCGACGGGCAGTGATTGTTCAATAGTATTAGTGTTTAATGATACAGAATACTTTTTTATTGCGACACGTCCTTTTGAACATCATTGCATTAGTCATCATCGGGTTAGGCGCTTCGATTGCCCCGCTGGACTTCTCTGTAAACGTCGCGTTTCCGGCGATCTCAGAGGCCTTCTCACTTCCAACTAAAAGTATTCTCTGGATTCCGTTCTCCTACGTGCTGACCTATGGCGTACTGGTCATCGGGTTTGGCGCGCTGGGGGATAGGCTAGGCCATCTGAGGGTTTTCCGAGCTGGCCTCATCTTGGCGATTGTTGCGCTCTCTCTTTGCGCCCTCGCCCCCACCTATCCGTGGCTCATCGCTGCACGGGTATTGCAAGGCATCGCCATGGCGTTAACGCTGTCTTGCGCGCCGGCGATCGTGACCTTTCTGTATGACGAAACACAGCGCACCAGAGCGTTGTCGCTCTACGGAAGCATGACAGCGATTGCGAGTGTGGCTGCGCCACTCGTAGGCGGTGTGATGATTGCCTGGATGGATTGGCCTGGTGTCTATTGGTTCAGAGTCCCGATTGCGCTCATTGCGCTAGCCCTATTGCCTTTATTAAATCAACGACTCACAGCCAACTTGCGACACCGCAGCGTAGCCGCTGTGCAAACGAAACCCTCAACGCTACGACTCCTGTTTCACACCTGCCGACAAGATCAGCGCTTCTTATGGATAAATATCGTCAGCGCTGTCTTACAACTGTCAACCTTCTCCGTGCCCTTGTTAGTCCCGTACTATCTTTCCACGATCGCGGCTTGGCCCTCCCAACAAATAGGGATCGTTTTAGGCAGCTGGGCCATCGGCACACTGCTGGGCTCGATGCTGACCGGTATTGTTTCAAAGCACTGGCGATCAAATGCCATCGCATATGCAGCGGCTTGGCTATGCACGTGCGGATTAATCTGCGTCATGCTTTGGTCGGAGACGCCTAACTGGGGTCTCATTTTCTTTTCAATGCTTCTTCATGGCTTGGGACTGGGGATGTTTCAGGTGGCCTACGCAGACTGGATTGTTGCGAGCCTTCCTCGTCAAGCGCGTGGCGTCGCAGGCGGCATCACCGTTTTTACCCGCACGGTGGGTGTAGTATCCGGCGCAATGTTTTGGCTCTGGGTGCTACAACTGGCAGAGCCTTCGCCTGCCCTCGAGGCTCTGCTTCCGAAGCAAATATTCATCAACGGCTTTCAAAACGTTTTTTTATGCGCCGCTGGGCTGATTGCGACGTGCCTTGTCTTGACGACCCTGCTCACCAAGTTATGGCGAGATCTTCCACAGGAGCACCGCAACAACTGAACCAGCATCCTTCATCGGATGCTGATTTTTTGTTGTATTCTCTTCTAACCGCATTGAACTGAGGCTGACATCCATGCATATTGAACCCGGCGTAGTCGACGGCGCAAAAATGGTACTTAGTGTTGTCACGTCCGCGGTCGCGTGCGGCTTGACAATCAAGGCCTGCCTTGAGACGCGCAAGTCCTCGGGCACGGCAGCCTTGGTTCAACGAAGCGTGATCGCGACTGCTCAGT
>Ga0209550_10000163_pt1 | contig 57059 bp, 53 predicted proteins | sample LauGreSuBDMM15SN_2_FD_187567 | JGI IMG/M metagenome (GOLD analysis project Ga0209550, IMG submission 187567) | Freshwater lake microbial communities from Lake Michigan, USA - Su13.BD.MM15.SN (SPAdes) (version 5) | ecosystem: Environmental > Aquatic > Freshwater > Lake | place: Lake Michigan... | reverse complement strand
TTTATATCCAACTACCAATAATATTATTATTGGTAACATATCTTCAACAGGTACAACAAGTATACAACAAACTACTAATGCGACTTCTACTACTAATGCAGCTTTAGTAGTATCTGGTGGAATTGCAGCAGGACTTGATATGAATATTGGAGGAAATATGAGTATTGGAGGGATTATTATTGCGAATACCAACACAACAGGTACAAGTAATATATCTAATCTAAATGTTATTAACTTAAATACAGTAAATATAATTACTAATAATTTAACAGTGAGTGATGATACTTTTTTTCAAAATGTAGAATTGTCAAATCTTATTGTAAATGGATCTGTTGACTCTTCTTCTAATAATACTGGTTCTATTATAGTAAATGGAGGAATAGGTATGGGAAAAAATTTATATGTTGGTGGAGGAAATATTAAAACAATAAATTCTATAGGAAACTTATTTACAACTACTAATGTTATCAATATAGGTGCTAAAACATTTTCAAGTACTATATATGCAAGTAATATGACATTAAAAAATTCAGATTTCACCATTGATTCATCTAATGCATTAGTAAGTTATAAAAATCCAATTTCTAGTACATCTATAACAAATACAAATACTTCTAATTCTATTAATGATTATATTTATTTTTTATATACTCCAGATTCAAGTTACAATGCTGCAGATTCAAGTTACAATGGTACTTTAAATGTACCTTTAGGTGTTAAAGAATTATATTTTTTACTTGTTGGAACAGGTGGAACTGGTGGTCAAGGTGATTTATATAGTGGAGGAGGTGGTGCAGGAGGTATTCTCTATGGAAAAATTACACCTGATAAAGAAGTAGATTTAAAAATATCAGTGGGAAAAAATACTATTGTTTACGCAAATCAGAATAGTTCTGGTTCTAATGCTGATTTTAAATTAGTAACATATTCTGGTTCAGATGGTTCAGGAAATTATTTTTTATCACCTGCAAATGGCGGTCCAGGTGGTTCTTATGGAATAACTTACTATGATTCATCTCTTAACAAATATAGTAGTGTTAACACAAGTAGTTTTCATATAACCGATATTTCTGGATCTAGTAAAATGGAAGGTTTTGGATTACAAGGTGCAAAAGGTGGTTCTGCATACTATTATAATCATTTATACTATGGAGAAAATGGTTTTGATGCTTCTTCTATTCCGTTTTATGATGGAACTAGTGCTATTTTAGGAGGGGGGGGAGGTGCAGGTAATGTAGAAGCTTTTATATCAAGTTCTACTGCATTAAATCCATCTGGAACTACTTTTGGAGGTAAAAATGGAGGAGGTAATGGAGCTACAGTAGATACATCTTATAGTGGTGCTGGTTATAATGCAAGTTATTATGGTGCTGGAGGAGGTGGTGGATGTAATGGACAAATTGGTGGCAATGGATGCAAAGGATTTGCTTTATTTTACTTTATTAATCCTGCTACAGAAGGGGTTGAATTAAATGTAGTTGGAGATATTAGTGCAAATAGTGCAACTATTGAACAATTAATAATAACTGGATATAGTGATGCATCTTCTTCAAACACTGGAGCCTTAGTAGTTTCTGGAGGTATTGGAATAAACAAAAATGTCAATATAGGTGGAAATATTTATTTAAATGGCGCTTATATAAATACTATTTCTACCAATGGATATTTATATAGTAGTACCAATAATATTTATTTTGGTCCTAGATATTATTTTTCAAGAACACGTGCAAGTAATATAGTTATGAAAAATGTTTATTATGATATTTCAGCTTCAGTCGTTCCAACTAGACATAATCCTTTTACTACAACTTCAATGTTAAATGACCCTTATTTATATTATCTGTATGATTTATCCAGTGGATTTATTATTATTCCTCCAGAAACACCAATTGTGTATTATTGTATTATATCTCCTGGTGGTTCTGGTGCTCTAGGTAAAAATGGAACTTATGGAGGTGGTGGTGGAGGTGGAGGTAGTATAGCTTCTGGTTATTGTGTTTTAGACTTAAGTAGTTCACTTACTATTAATGTTACACCTGGATTACCTTCTTTACCTATCAATGACGTTAGTTATGGCACTCCGTCCATGATACATTCTTCCTTATTTGATATTTCATCAAATCCAGGAAAAAATGGAAGTATTAGTGGATATCCTTCCTATGGTCAAGGTGGACAAGGAGGACAAGGAGGAACTATTAGAGATCCATCTAATATTATTCATAATACTTTCTATAATGGTGGAAATGGAGGATATGGAATAGATTCACCAAATTTTTATATAGGTCAAAATGGATTTGCAGGACCCAACATTCCTTTTGCAGATGGTATAAATTGTATTTTTTCTGGAGGTGGTGGTGGAGGTTCTTATGATTTATCATCGTCTTTTTATACAGATCCATCTAATAATACAGGATCTGGAGGAGCAGGTGGTGGTGGAAATGGTGCAAATTCTGAATTTGCTGCGACTTCTGGACAATTGTATGGTGGTGGAGGTGGTGGAAATTATGAGACTTTTCAAGGAGGATTAGGTGGAAATGGTGTGGTTCTTATTTATTTCAAAGATCCAAATATTAATCCTGGATCAGTATTAGATGTTACAGGATATGTGAGTGTTACTACGAATGGTATAAACAATGCAATAACTATTAAGGAAAATGTAAATGATACAAGTTTTAATATGATACAAGATTTTTCTTCAGGAAGTTTACAAATGACTTCTTATTCTGACACCAAAATTGGAGGTTTTCAATATTATGCAAATGATAATGATACTAATTACACTTCTAATTTATTATTTTCTTTATCTTATAAAAATGGAGCATATTTTTATGTACCTATAACTACCTCTACTATTATTTCAGACCAATATTATAATATATCTAAAAATAATAGTAATGCTTATTTTCATTGTCCAGCATCATCTTCAACATCTATAAAACAATATGATAATGATGGATCTTATAATGTAGTAATGGGATATGCATCTGGACAAAATGTAAATGGTTCTTATAATGTAGTATTAGGGTCCTATACAGGATTAAACGATATATCTTGTTGTACATTAGTAGGTTCAGGTACTAATAGTGATATTAAAGGATATGTTAATTCTACTGCGTTAGGTTATAATGCACAAATAACTGAATCTAATCAATTAGTATTAGGAGATGCTAGTTTATGTAATATTTATACAAATGGAACCTTAAATATAAGTAATTTATCAACAACTGCTTCTCAGAATTTATTAAAGTTAAACAGTGCAAATACAGGATATAATATAGGAAATACCTTGAATATGAATTTATATTGTGGAGATGGATCTTATAATTCTTTAACTAAACTAGGTGATAATATGATAACATGGTCAGATGGCGGTATACCAGTAGAAAATATAAATTTATCATTATGTACTTGTAAATATGAAACTACTTATTTTTATCAAAATAAAAATGCAGGGTTAACTATTGCTCCCTATAATACAACAACAGGATTAACCACTGGAGGTATAAGGATTGATAATTCAGGATGTTATATAAATGGTGGTACAATAACAATTAATGGATCATTAAGTATTAATGGATCATTATATGGGTCTTCAGATTATAGAATAAAAGAAAATATAGAAGGGTTGACGAATGAAACTAATATAGATAATTTAAAACCAGTGAAATATACATTAAAAGAAACACCAGAAGAAGTAGGATATGGATTTTTAGCTCATGAATTACAAGAAGTATTTCCTTCTTTAGTGAAGGGAGAAAAAGATGGAGAAAAAATACAAACTATTAATTATATAGGTTTGATTAGTATATTAGTGAGTGAAATTCAAGAATTAAAAAAGAGAGTATCATTTTTAGAAAATAAATAATATATAATTTAACTTAAAGAATCTTTATCCAAATAAAAATAAAATTGATTTGAATTAAAAAATAAAAGAATTCATAAAACATACATTATTATAAAATGGAACAAGTATTAAAAAATATTCATCCACATTCAAGAGACGATAATATCCAATTTGCAGAAATAGGACATAAATATACTATTTTAACAGATCCATCTTCGTTATACACATCGGTAACTAAATGGAATCATTCACATTTTCCAGAGTTTAATTCAGATGCGATTATTTCATCTATGATGAAAAGTAAAAATTGGAAAGAAGGACATAAGTATTGGAATATGACTCCTGAAGAAATTAAAAAACAATGGTCTGATAATAGTACAAATGTATCTAGTTTAGGTACTTCTTTACATTATGAGATTGAATGCTTTATGAATAATTCAACTATTCCAAAAGAATATACACATCAAGAATTATGGAATAATTATAATTATAAAGAAGAATCTAAAACAAAAGAAATAGAATGGGAATACTTTTTAAATTTTCTACAAGATACACCAGAGTTAAAACCATTTCGTACAGAATGGACTATTTATCATGAAGATTTAAAATTAGCAGGTTCTATTGATATGGTTTATGAAAATCCAGATGGAACATTAAGAATTTATGATTGGAAGAGATCTAAAGATATTACCAAAATAAATGGTTGGAATAAATTTGCAAAAACAAAATGTATTAGTCATTTACCAGATAGTAACTTTTGGCATTATGCATTACAATTAAATACTTATAAATATATTTTAGAAACTAAATATAATAAAAAAGTAACAGAATTATGTTTAATAAAATTACACCCAGATAGTGAAGAAAAAAATTATGAAATATTAAATGTACCACTTCTTGAAAAGGAAATGGAAGATTTGATTAAAGAGAGATTGCAAAAAATAAAATAAATAATATTTAACTATAATTATATAAATATTATTATAACTATATAATATGGAATATATTACTGCTTATGAGTATGAAACAAATGTAAATCCTAATTTAAAAAGTATACCTATTTTTCAAAAAAATATTAAAGATTGTGACTATGGAATAAGTTTTATTGATTTTTCAGAATTGTATAATATAAATTATAAAGCAACTAGTCCAAATTTATTGGCTAGTTTTATAAAAATTGAAAAAGAACAATCTATTTTTTTTAATGAAGAAAACAATAAAAACTATAATGGAACATCTCATTTTTTTTATATTATTAAAGGAAAATGTAGTATTATTTTAAATAACGTTGATAAATATTCCGTATCTAATGGTGATATATTTATTACACCTTTATTTGATAATATGATTATTAAAAATGAATGCAATTTAGAAGAACTTCAAATATACTATATCAATGATAGTCCAATTGTTAATTATTTAGGTTGTATACCAAAAAATAAAATAATAAAAACAGCTATTTATTCCAAAGAGTTTCTTTTAAAAAAATTAAATAACTTATCCGATCCAAATAATAATAGAAAGGGAATATTGTTAAGTAATCAAGATACTGAAATAATAGGAACAAATACTATAACTCCAGTATTATGGGCATTATATAATGAATTGCCACCAAATAGTGTTCAAAAACCACATAAACATAATTCCGTAGCTATTGATTTTTGTATTAGATGTATTGATAGTGAAAACATTTATACATTAATTGGAGATGAATTAGATGAAAAAGGAAATATTGTAAATCCTATTAAAGTGAATTGGAATGAGTCAGAAATGTTTATTACTCCTCCTGGAATGTGGCATTCTCATAATAATACTGGGAATAGTTTTGCATATATATTACCTATACAAGATGCAGGATTATTATTATATCAAAGAATACTTGGTATAAATTTAAATATTAAATAAAATTGAGAAATATAATATAGAAATATATTATATTAAATTATTAATATGAATAAACCAGAAGAAGAAACAGAAAATAACAATATTGGTTATTGTGGATATGTACATTTTGATAAAGTAGAAGAATGTGATGCGTTTGTAAAATATATAGAAAATAAACAGATAGAAATAACCCATAGATGTTGTAATGGTTTAGGTTGTGGGATAAAAGATTATATAGCAAAAAATATAAATACTATACATTTGAAAAAAGAATATTTAGATTTTTGAACAAAATATTACATCTACACCTTTTCTTAAAAAACCCATTATTTTATTGATAATATTCAAATATAAATATAATATATGAATGCTATTTGCTTAATAACTTTAACGCCAAATAAAATATGGTGTGATTTTTTAAATTTATTTAAAAAATATAAAATATTTATAATTGTTGATGATAATAATTTTGACTTAACTTCTTTTATAAATACTTATAATAACATAACATTTATAAAAGTAGAAAATGAAAAATGTACATTACACGGATATATAGATGCAAATTTTTTTATTAATAAATTAATAAGTGGATGGGACAAAGCATTGTATTATTTTAACACTGAAGAAAACAATTATGATTTTATTTGGTTTGTAGAAGATGATGTATTTTTTTATAATGAAGATACTATTATACAAATAGATAGTAAATATATCAATGACGATTTATTGTCTAATTGTTATTTAGAAAATACTAATGGTGAAACGCATTATTGGCACTGGAATAAAATAAATATTCAATATCCGCCACCTTATTATAATGGCATGATGTGTGTGGTTCGTGTATCAAAAAAAATGATTGATTGTATAAATGATTATGCTTATAAAAATAAGACATTATTTTTTTTAGAAGCATTATTTCCAACAATTTCTATTAAAAATAACTTAAAATATAGCAGTCCTAGTGAATTTTATAATATACATTTTAGGTATGATTTTAAAATAAATGATATAGACACGAATAACTTATATCATCCAGTAAAAGATTTAAATGATCATATTTCTTTTAGACAATGTCAATAAAAATAATTGATTTTTTTTGAAATAAGAAAAATATAAAACTGCTTAAAAGTAATAACATAATACATTATATTATAATTTATTATGAATATAGTTTACTTTTTTTCTCAAACTTCTTTTTATTTTTGTATATTTTTTGCTAGTCTTATTATTTATAGAAAAGAGATTATAGATGTTATTTTAAATGAAGTTGAAGGTAATGATTTTGAAGACGGCGATGAAACCGAAGAAATTAAAGAAGAAGAAATAAAAAGAGAAGAAATTAAATATGAAAATAAGTATTTGGAAAAATATAATAAAATATCAAATAATGAATTATTAGAAAATGATAAAACATATCAAACTGATTTTTTAAAAAATTTAAAAAATAATTATATAATAGAGCAAACACCATTAGGTAATGTTGCAATGTGTTTTAATATAGATAAAGATTCGTTTGTTTATTACAGTGATAGTACTATACCTTATAGATTTTTAGAAACAATTGCAAGAAAATATGTTATTGTGCATAATTGTAAACAAATATTTATAAATATGGATCAAGAATTAGAAAAATATCAAAAAAGAAAAGAGAATGAAAGTAAAAAAGAAGTTGAACACGAAAATACTAGTGTTAATGTAATTTCTAATTCTTCTAAAAAGAGTTCTTCCGTATTTGCAAATTTTAAAAGTTATAATACAGATTCTAAAACTCCAAGTATGGCTCCTCCACCAAAAAATAGTATTCCTAATAAAAAATTAAATGTAGATTCAAGTAAAGTCATATTAAAAGAAAGTTCTAATAGATATACTTGTGAAGGGAGATTTTCTAATTTTAATATTTTACAAAAAGTGGATAAAAAAATAATAAATCAAAATTATAATTTGACATTTAAAGATTTTAAGAAAATGATGGAAGATGAAAAAGAAAAGAATTAAAAATATAAAACAAAAAGAAAACTTCTAATGATAATATAAGTAAATGACATATACTAGAAATAAAGTTAAATTAAATAAAAAAATAAAATCAAAAAAAATAAGAGGAGGAAGTGATATTGACACTGACAAAAAAGAAGATACTAATATGACAAAAGAGGAAGAACAAATAAAAGAGGATCATCCAGGAATAATAGGAATAATGCCAAATTTAGATGGTTCTGGAGGTATAGTCCATTCTGCTATGAATCTTGCGGGCAATGCAGTAGAAGGCGTTAGTGATTTTTTTGAGGTTGATTTAACAAACCAAGATAACAGTGGTGTTGAATATTTAAAAGATTTACAAAATAATCCAGTATTTGAAGAAACCCTTGAAGAAGCTGCAAAAACAGCAGAAGTTGTATTAGATGCTGCTGCACCAGTTATTGAAAAAGTATCAGATAAAGTGATTGATGTAGGAGCTCGTGCTTCTGAAAAAGTAGTACATTCTGGTATACAAATAGCATTAAATACAGCTGAAGCTATTCCAGGGGTAGGTGTAGTAGTAGGTGCTGTCCGTGATATAGATCAAGGTGCAAAAGCAGTACAAGCTGTAATAAATGCAGGTGAAGAAATAGTTATGGAAACTGCAGATGGTGTCAATTTGGCTACACAAAGATATAATCAATTAGTAAAAGAAAAATCGGATACTATAACTAGTACTGAAAAATCTGTAAAAGACTTTCAAAAAGGCGGTGGAATATTCAAATACAAATATAAATCTAGAAAAATAAAACATAAAAAAAATAAAAAAAGAAATACTAAAAAAATAGTTATGCGTTATAGAAGATGAAAAAGTAATTGAAAGATATATTACTTATTATTTTTTAACCATTCTTTATATCCATTACTTTTCAAAACATCAAATGAAGTACCTAAATGATTTTTTGCAATTTCCATAGCTTTTCTTTCACGCTCACAAAGTTGAGTTAAATAAATATCACCAGTGTTTTCTTTTATATCCAAATTATTTTTACTTACAGATACAGATGAATTAGGAGTCATAATATATTTTTTATAATCTTTCATTATAAAAAATAATGAAATCAATTTTATAAAGAATGAATTATACCTTTATTCTTTATATGAAATAAAACAAATAAGTGACTTGCCATCATTAGATAAACTTTGATTTTTATACATCATTTGTGTTATATTAGTGTCAATGATATAATTATTTGTTAATAAAAAGTTAAATAAATCAGGAATTTCTTCTTGTTTCATAATAAAACAATTATTTTCTTTTTTTAATGATTTTAATGCTAAAACACACCGATTTGTTTTATAATCATCACAATAGCCAGAATTTTTAAATTGACTTAAATAAGGCATATGTAAAGGATGAACCAAGTTTGCTAAAGGACCTTTTGGTAAAGAATGTATAGTTACAATATTTTTATAACATTGATTATATTTATCTAAATAAGGTTGACTATACAAAGCATACATAATTTAACATTACAATTAAATAAAAAATTGAAATCTTTTTATTGAAATACTTTGTTTTAAAAAGAAAAAATTACTGAAATAATATGGAAACTATTGCTAACATTAATAACCAAAATATGGATAATCAAAAAATACAACATGGAACTAGTAGTATCTTCCATTATGATGATATATTTGTTAATGATAACAGAACAAATAATGATGAATTTAGATATGATAGAACTACGGAATATGAAACAGATCCTTCAAAAGAGAATGATGTACATATTATAAATATATTTCGTTTTAAATTTAAAGATGATTTTATGAAAGAATTATATAATTTTTCAAAAATACACCAATACGATGAGAGAAAAAGTTTTAAGGAAGCCTGGGAAAAATGGGTAGAAGAAAATGATGAAATAGTAAATATAGAAATAAATCGTTTGAAAGATTTAGGTTATAATGGTAATATTATAGATAAAATGTTTAAAAGTGCAAGATATTATTTCCGTAATAAGAAAACAGTAAAACCAGATCCTGTGAAAAGGCGTAAATATGTAAACGTACAAAAAAAAACATTAGATATTATAGATAATCATATTCTAACTAATGTAAAGAATCCTAATTTCAAACCTTCAAATAGTTTTGATGATTTTTGTAAAGAAAAAATAGATATTTTAACAGAAGAAATAAATTATCTTTATAAAAATGGAATTACAGTTCCTTTAGATATTAAAAATAAAATTAAAAAAACGTATAAAAACCGATATTTTATGATTATTTGTAAGTAATTATTATTATTTTATAACAAATTAAAATAACTCCTTATTAATTAGTATAGATGTTAAAAAATGATAAAAATGTGTATATAGATTTAATTAAAGAAAATAAAAAAATATATTATAAAAATAAAAATAACGAGGAATATAATACAGTTTTAAAAAAAAGGAATGAAAATGAATTAAAAATAAATAATATTATGAAAACCATTCCTTTTTTTAATATTTATTTCCAATATTTTGAAAAATATCAAATACTAAAAAATGTGGAAATTAATGAAAAAAGGATGAATATTATAGAATCTAACGATTATATATTGTTTTTCTTTTTAAAAAAAGAATATATTCCTTTTGAATTACTTTTCTCTCAAAAAATCAAACCTAACCACCTTATTGGAATGATTTTAGAATCTTATCTTCATATGTTAAATGGATTAATAATATTACATAAAAATAATATTTTTTATAATAATATTAATAAAAATGTCCTTTTTTTTGAAAAAGGAAAAAACTTACCAATATTAAATGATTTCTCTAAAAGTATTTTAATAAGTGAAAATAATGAAAGTAATAAAGATCTTTTTAATAAAAAAGATAATTATGACTTATCTTTGTTATATTTACCGTTGATTTCATATATTATTCATTCTAATTCTTCTTGGAATAGTGATCATTTTTTCTTTTCTTTTCAACATTTACTAAGAAAAAACACATCAGAAAATATATTAAAGAGAGAAACACTAGAAAATACCTATAAAATATATAACGATTTATTTGAAAAAGAAACTAATTGGAAATAGAATTTTATTTTAATGCTTTCGTTTTGTCTTTTTGCCTCCTTTTTTACCTTTTCTACTACCTCTTCTTTTTTTCTTAGTAGAAGAAGAAGAAGAAGAAACAGAGGATCCATCTCTTTTCCATTCACTTTTTCTTTTTGATGCGTCCATCATTGCTTGTTTAAAAGTATAATTCTTATCTTTTACCATTCCTTCTACCTGAATACGTTTCACAAATTCAAACCATTTTTCTCCCATTATATATTATAAAAATATTTTAATATAATTAAAATTGATTTTGAATTTGATTTTGATATAAATACTAAATAAAACGAATACGAATACTTAATATTAAAATGCAAATAAATTCAAATCCAATAATGAAACCATTTATTTTGACAAGATATTTATATATAAAAGATGAAGTTATTTATAGTTTAATCATTTCTCTCTTGAATAAAAATATAGAAGCCTTATTTTGGGGATATGAATTATATTATTCTGGATTTAAAGAAGAAATATATGATATTCTTTTTAATATATATATTGATTTTTATGCTAGTTTAAATCCTTGTTTTGAACAATATATTATAAAAAAATATGATGAAAAAGAAGACTCTAATAATATTGGCTTAATTATAGATAATTTATTAATAAGACCAAACAATATGGATATTTTTATGATGAGACAAATTTGTATTCATTTTGAAATAGATGATAATGAAATAGATAATAATGAAATAATAAAAATATTAGATTCTAATGATTATTTAAACATTACAAATTATATTTTAAAAATTCCTGATAATTATGAAAATATGTTAGAAATATTCAAAAAAGTATTAGATTATTTTATTCTTAAAGGATTAAAATTAAATAAAAATACATTATTATTACAATGGAAGAAAACAGTAAAAGTATTTAATAAATATTCTATTTTATTATTATCTAGAATAATGCATTACTATTCTTTATTTAATTCTTTAAAAATGGGAAAAAATGTATATATTAAAAATAAAGAAGATAGTTATAAAGTATATGATTTATCCTATAATGATAATAAAGTATATGATTTATCCTATAATGATATAAAAATATATAAAATTTTAGAAAATGCTTGTAAATATGAAATAGATAGTGATAATAGTATATCTTTATTTCAACTATCTCGTTATCAATTTGATGATTTAAAAGAGATATATAGAGAGAAATGGCTTTATTATGTCTCTTTCTCTCCTTTGTTTAAAGAAAGAATAGAAAAATATCAAGGAATAATAGATAATGAAAAGAAAATAGTAACTTTTATGGATGAAGATTTGGAAGAATGTTTCTATAATTTATATAATTTAGAACCTGATGAACAAAAGTTGATTACACAAAATAAATCTATAAAAGAAATTAAAAAAGATATGAATTGGAATATATTTTATAATAAGTATCATAATTTTAAAAATAGCATTTATAACGCAGATACTGAGTATTTGGAAGAAATGGATAAAATAACATATGAATAAAAAATTGAATTATTTACATTATTTTTTTAATAATGTAAAGATAAAAGTAGTAGTAAAAGTAGTATGAGTAAAAAAGAATTATATGAATTATTAGCACAAGAAATAATGGAGGAAACTCTATCTCATAGATGTAAATGTTTAGATGGGTATAAATTAGCTTCTTTATTAGAATTAGTTATTGATAATCCAGAAATAATACAATGCATTATAAAAAAAGATAAAAATAATATTTTTGAAGAAGTATATAACAATCACATAGTGAATGGATACAAAGAATTTATATTAATGACACCAATTAATAGCATAGCACATACATGGATTTTTAGATTATATAAATAACTTAACAAATGAATTAAAAATGAAATGAATTATAAAAAAAATTGAAATAAATATTTTTTTTAATTAGAAAGTATCAATAAAATTAAATATGGTTAAAAATGTTAAAGGTGGTAGTGGACATAAAAGTCAAGCTCGTAAATATACAACTGATATGTCCAAATCTAATAAACTAAGAACTATAAATGAAGAAGGTGAAATATATGCACAGGTAACAAAATTATTAGGAAATGGAATGTGTCATGTTATTTGTATAGATCAAATAGAAAGATTATGTATTATTCGTGGTAAATTCAGAGGGAGAGGAAAAAGAGACAATACTATTCAAAATGGAACCTGGATTTTAGTAGGTATAAGAGATTTTGAATCAGTGAAAAAAGATGAAAAAGGTAAATGTGATTTATTAGAAGTATACTCTGAATCAGATAAAATAAAGTTGAAATCTACAATCTTAGATATTAATTGGACTATATTTATAGATAATGATTCTAAAAATACCAATACTGAAAAGATTGAAGATGATTTATTTATATTCAGTAATTCTAATGAAGAAGAATATAGAAAAATAATGGAAAGTCAAATATCAACTACTAGATTAGATATAAATATTGGTTCTTCTAACACTAATGAAAACAATGAAATTGATATTGATGATATATAAGTTAAGAATTAATAAATAATATATAAAAAATAATATATAAAAAATAAAATTACAAATGCAAATAATATTATTTTTTTTTGATTTTGTATACTATCTCCTGTAATTAATTTATAAAAAGGTCCTGGAAGGAAGAATGTTGATAAAATGTATATAAAACATTAATTTGCTGTTAGGAGAATTGGATGATTATTATCCATATAACAAATGATATATTTCTTTAAGTATTTATAAAAAAAATTGAAATAAAAATAAAGGATCTATTTAATGTAAATACAAATAAAGATAAACAAAATGTCATATAGTAAATATTTTCAAAATCGTCCTGTATTCTCTTTTGCAAAAAGAGACCAGACTAATAAATTTACAAGTAAAGTAAAAAAACCAGATATTTGTTTTAATGAAACAAATTTCCCTATATTGGGTTCAACGCAAAAATCAAATGAAAATTTGGGGTTAAATTATATAGAATCATTATCAACAAAAAATACAGAAGAAGAAGAAGAAGAAAAGTTGAAACCAGGATGGGTTTCTTATCAATTTAATAAAAAAACTAGAAAAGTAGATATTAATTATGGACCTAGTAAATTTGAAGAAAAAGAAAAAGTAGATGTAGAAGAAGAAATTATAGATCATAATGTTATTAATAAAATGGTGGAAAGATGGCAAGATTATATGGATAATTATATTGAATTATATGGTGAAGATGATTATATAAAACATCATTTATTTCCAAATTATAATTATCATTGTTATGATGAAGAAGAGGAAGAATATAATGTAAACAATAATGATCCAACTTATCCTTATTTTGCATAATATTAATGAGTTTTAAACATTAAAAGAATAATAAAAATAATATATAATGAATAGTGATACCATAGATGAATTAAATATAGAAGATAATGAGTTATTAAATAATGAATGGATTAAAGAATTTGAACTTTATGAAAGTTATTACAATAATGATGTAAAAAATATAAAAATATCTTTAGTATATGTGAATGAAAATAATATAGTTATTAAAGTAAAAAAACTTCTTTTTTTATTGAAAGAAATAAATTGTTTATTAAGAGAAGAAGTAGTGGATATTATTAAAAGGTATTCTATTATGGATAATAAAAAGTATTCTTTATTATCTATATTAAAATATAATATAGATTTGGAACCAATAGATATTAATCATTATATTTCAGAAAAAAAAATAGATTTGTATTCAAAATATGATTTTTTAAAAAATGTAAGAAACATTGATACTATTTATTTTAATAAAACTATTAGTATTTTTCAAGAACTGAATGAATTATTTATTTTTTTTCATTGTAATAATAATAATATAACTATTAATAAAACAAAAAAAGTATTTATAAATAATAAAAAACAAGAAAAAAATACTAGAAGAAAAGTATAATTTAAAAACAGTTTAAAGATATTATAAACATAATATAGTAATTTAAGATATGATAAATAATGAAAATAATATAGATGTTCAAAATAAAATAATAGGAGAAAACGGACATTTAGAACACAATTGGTCAATAGATATTAGAGAAAAAATACTTCAGTTTAGTTTTCAAGTGACTAGAACTTCTGAAGAAAAAATAGAGTCATTGTCTATAAAGTTACAAGAATTATTATATGAATTGAAATGTAACATTAATTATTTTCCAACAGAAGTGTCCGAATTAGTTACTGTGTTATATAAAATGATTGGAAATACACGTGACATTGTTTCTGGTAAAGGTGAGTATTCATTAGCTTATATGATGATATATGTTTGGAATATATATTTTCCTGAATTGGCGTTATTAGCATTAGAAAAATTTGTTTTATTAAAAAGTAATGATGATAATAATATAAATGTTCATCCATATGGATCTTGGAAAGATATGAAATATTTTTGTAATTATTGTAGACAAAAAGGAATGAGTGAAAAAGATTCATTAATAAAAAAATGCATTCAATTAATAAACGATCAACTTTTATGGGATGCAAATGATTGTTGTCTTCCTACTTTACTTGCAAAATGGGTTCCAAGAGAGAAATCAAAAAAGTTTGGATGGTTATTTAAATCATTAGCTTGTCATTATTTTTCATCTTATTTAAAAACAGCAACCACAAAAGAACAAATGAAAAAAGCTATTTTGAAATGTAAAACAGAATATAGAAAGTTAATTTCTAATATTAACGTGAGAATATTTACAGTTCAAATCAATCAATGTGCAAATAATTGGAAAAACATTGATTTTGATAATGTTACCTCTATTACTATGAATAAACAAAAAAGAGCTTTTTTGAATAGTAAAAATAGCGAGTTAGAAGATAGAATTATATGTGCAAATAATTTGAAAGAAAAAATTCAAAATACACTATTAGGTAAAGAGACTATAAAAGGAAAAAGAGTAGGATTAAATGATTTTACAAAAGAAGCATTAAATTTAATACAACGAAAAGAAGAATTATTAAATGATCTTGATATAAATAAAGAAAATCTACAATTAGAAATAGATATGTTGAATAGTCAATGGGAAGATAGTTCTAAAGATACAGGTGTTTTAAAAAATATGATTGCTATGGTAGACGTTTCAGGATCTATGGATGGAGATCCTTTAAATGCTGCAATATCATTAGGTATTCGTGTTTCAGACAAGTCTTTATTTGGAAAAAGAGTAATGACTTTTAGTTCACAACCAAAATGGGTAGATTTATCACAAGAACATACTTATTTTGATAAAGTGTGTAAGTTAAAACACGCAGATTGGGGAATGAATACTAATTTTTATGCTGCATTTAATTTGATTTTGGAAGCAATAACTGATTTAAAAATGGATCCTAAATGTATAGAGAATTTGATTCTTGTTATTTTTTCAGATATGCAAATAGATGCTGCAGTAAAAAATGGAGAAAATACAGAGTCAATGTATGAAAATATAGAAAGAAAATTTAGTGAAACAGGAATAAGAGTGTATGGTGAACCATTAAAACCACCTTCTATTCTTTTTTGGAATTTGCGTTCTACTAATGGATTTCCATGTTTATTACAAAATAAAAATGTTTCTATGATGTCTGGATTTAATCCATCATTATTAAATTTATTTTGTGAAGGAGGAGTAAACTCATTTCAATCTATGACACCGTGGAATCAATTAATGAATAGTTTAAACCACGAAAGATACAAGTCTTTAGAAGAAGAAGTCAAAAAATTTTTATAATAAATATAGAATAAGATATTTTTATTTAATTTTTTTTTGTAAGTGTTTTTTCAATAAAAGAGTTCTTTTGTAAATAATCATAACTTCTGTTATGATTACTTTAGCACTTTCTTTACGTTGTAATAAATCTTCATTTTCAAAACTTTTATCATCCATTAAATTAATTTTTGTTTCATCATTCTCATTATTATCATCGTCCATTATAGATAAAAATCCTAATATAAATCCAATACCTTTATCCGATTGAAATGTACCTCCTGTAGCTTCATTTATTACTCCAGCCAATGTGTTAATGTTTTCAATTACGAGTGGAAAATAATAACAATCATCAATTAAACGTCCATATTGATATTGCGGTTCAATATTTTCTTCTTCTTCTTCTTCACTATCTTCTTCATTGCTATTTGTATTTTCAACTATTTCTGTTCTACAATATGGACAACAATTATTATAGTTTGTATTTTTTATTATACACTTAAGACAAAAAGTATGACCGCAACTGGTAACGCATACATTTGTTTTTTCTAAAGTTTCTAAACAAATTCCACAATTATTTGTTTCACACATTATTTTATTGATTTATTATTTACAATTTTACTTTTACCTTTGTAATATTTCAATTTTTTTCTTTTTGTATAATATAGTTTCTCATTTTTATAATAAAAATATTAATTTATAATTTTATTATATACAATAATATGGATTATTCTTTTTGAATTTTTTACCTTCTTTTACAGCTAGTAATAAAGTAGTAGTTAAACTATCTTCTCTGATAATAGAGTCAATATAGTCCATACAAGAAGCATTTTTTATTTTTTTATTTAATACTTCATATTCATTGCACTTATATTTTTCTATTTCTTTTTTTGCATTTTCTATTATTGTATTTTCTTCATAATTTATTATTTTTTCTACTCTTTTTATATCTGACTCTTTATGGTTTTTTTTAAAATTATTTATATTATTATCTAAACTTTGAAAAAGATCTATATTATCACTATTGAATAGTTTTTGCTCTTTTTCTTTATTTTTGTTTTTTGTGTATTCTTTTTTATCAAAATTAACAGATCCAACATATTGATATAATTCTTTAAAACTAATATCAATAATTCTATTTTTTTTTTCAAAGTTAGAATAACTGTATGGATATACAATATTATCAAATACATAAAATCTTTTCACATTATTTAATGTATAAGAATTTAATAAACCTGGTAAAACACCAGTATTTACAGCAATAACTACTTTTACTTGAGTAGATAAAGCTGCTATATTTTTAATCGTTAAAGAATCATCTAATGTACATTTTATACCTTCAATTTTTCTAGTAGTAACAATACTAAATAATTTATTTAATTCTCTAATATATTTTTCCCAATTTGCGTCATTATAAGAGTATTGTTTGGAACACGCCAAAGAATTAATAACCAAAATATCTATATTTTTGTATTTTTCATCTAACTCATTGTATCTTATTAATAACTCTGGATCATGATACTCAAATTTTGTCAATTGAATAGGAATTAATAATTTTTGTAAAGATTCATTTAAAAATTTTGTTAAAAACTCATTAAACGGTGTTTTTAAATTATTTCCGTGGTGTTCTTTAAAGTCTATGTTATTTCCTAACCAAAGATGTAATCCTTTTTTATTTCTTAAATCAAATAATTTAATGTTAGGACTACAAATAAATTCTTTTAATTGATTTAAATATTGAGCTGGTGCATAATAATGAATAATAATATTGTTTTCTTCAATATAATTCTTTATATTGTAAAATAAAATAAAATTAAAAACACTATCCCCTAAATGGTATATATTATTACAATGAATGATACGGCTCATATATTTATTAATTTATTTTTAATTTTATCAATAATTAAACTAGTACTTTTATTATTAATGTAGTCAAATAAAATTACATCATCTACATATTCTATACCAATAATATCTTCTTTTTTATAGTCTCCGCCTTTTATAATAATATTTGGTTTAATTTGTTTAATAATATTCAAAGGTGTGTCTTCATAAAAAACGATTACATGATCAATAAATCCTAAACTAAGTAAACATTCTTTTCTCTCATTCACATCATTTATAGGTCTATTTTCTCCTTTCAATCTTTTAATAGATTCGTCCGAATTTAATCCAACAATTAACATATTTCCTTGTTTTTTTGCAAAAGATAATAGTTTTAGATGTGCAGAATGAAGAATATCAAAACATCCATTTGTAAATATTATCTTGGAAGAAGGATTTTTAATACGAAACACGTTTATTTCTTCTATCTGATTCCATTCTTCAATATCTTTTAAAGAAGTTTTATAATTTCCTATACACTGTACACTTTTTCCGGCAATAAAATTAGCTGTTCTACAAGCAATAGATATATTTTGTGTTTTGAGAAAAATAAATACTAAAATAGCTAATACAATATCTCCTGCACCTGTAACATCTATTACTTCTATTTTTGAAGAATGTTGAACGTAGTGGATAGTATTATCATAATTATAAATAATTCCATTTTCTCCACAAGTAATAACTATATATTTACTTTGGATATTTTCATTAATAAAGTCAAACATTTCGTTATTTAAGTTATTTGTGGATGAATGTAAATTAGAAATAGTCATTGCCTCTATTAAATTAGGTTTAAAACAAAAACAATGTGCATATTTTAAATAATAATTTATTTTTGGATCCACAAATGAATAGATATTATTTGAATTACAATAATCAATAATTTGTATACATAATCTACGAGTAATAACTCCTTTATTATAGTCAGAAATAACTATAGCATTTAAATTATCTTTTTTAGAAAGAATATAATTAAATATTTCATTTTCAATATCAAATGTAATATCGTGGGTAGATTCATAATCATATCTTTGAACAATAGAGTTATTAAAAAACACACGATTTTTAACCGTAGTTTTTCTACTACTATCTTTAAATAATTTATAATTTATATTTTCTGTTTCAAATAAAGAAGGTAAATATTTATTACCATTATCATCATTACCAACTACTGAAATAATTTCTGTATTACATTCTAATTTTTTCAAGTTAAACGCAACATTAGCAGCACCACCCAGAATCATTGTTTGTGATTCTATTTCATAAATAGGTATATCTGCTTCTGCAGCTCTTTTATTATTTTGATTGGAAAAATGATTTAAATCAATCATAATATCTCCAATTACAATGACATTCATATATATAATGATATTCTATATTTGTATAATTATAACTAAATTTGGTATTTTATTATATTTACAATAAAACAATATAAAGAAACAAAAGTATTTAATAAATAATAGGCGTCAATGGTGTAATGGTAACATGTATCCCTACCAAGGATGAGCTAAGGGTCCGATTCCCTTTTGACGCAAAAATAATAATTTCTTTTTTATTTTTCAATAAAAATAAAAAAGTATTTTAATCTCCTTTATTTATTCTATAACTATCACTATCTTTATGTTTGGTAGAAACTTCAAATAGTTCACTATCTTCTAAAGCAAAAAGTTGATGAGGATCACCGCGTTCATTAGTAATAACATCACCAATGTTTAAATATTCAGTATGAGTAATACCTTTTTCAGTATCAATCCAATTCAATATAAATTTACCTTTATAAATATACCACGTTTCTTTTTTTTCTATATGAAAATGCATAGAAAATTTTTTACCTTTTTGAAAACATAATATTTTACCACAATATTCTGGATTATTTACGAAAATAATTTCTTTCCCCCATCCTTTTTCTACTATTTGTGTTTCATTATTTGACTTTTTAGTTATCAAAATATTAGATGAATCTATAATAGGAGGAATCGGTAAAAAAGTATTTACATTAAAAGATTTATCATCAATATAAATATCATAATCTGGTTTTCCCATTATTAATTCATTATAATTAATTTTCCATTCATTTATTTGTTTTAATGTTAATTCTTGATAATCTTTTCCAGAAGAACTTCCTCTTGCAGTCCAAATAATAATAGTATGACCTTGTTTTTTCAATTGATTTACATATTCTATTCTCTCTAAAATAGGAATAGAATTCACATAATCATTGCCATTTGTTTTACAAAGTGTGTTGTCCAAGTCAAAAAAATATCTTGTCATTGTAATTATAATAGTTTATTAAAATATTTGTAATAATTAATATTTATTTTATGTGAATAATTTATCACAAGCAATTTTTATTTCTGCATTATTTAATTGTATTGCTTGTAAATGAAAAGCTCTATGTTCACAGTCTTCAAAATATCCATTAACATTTCCATAGTCTTTATAAATCATAGGTGAATTTGTTGCTAACATATGTTTTTTCAAAAAGAAAGAAGGTAATAAATCTACTCTAACTCTTCCATCGTATTTACAATTTAAAAACTTGTTAGTTTTATAAATAGCAAATCCATTAAATGCGGAAAAACATTTTAATAATTCATTTTCAGGTAATTTTACTAGTAAATTTTCAACATATTTTTGTATAATAGAATAGTATTCTACACTTTGTTTAAAGTGATTATAACTAAAACAATAAGGATAAATAGATAGACCCCATATATCGTAATAATCTGGACTAGTATTAAAAGACAAACAGTCCCAATCTTGTCTATGTAAATATTTTTCAATAATTTCTGGATGAACATTTTTACAATTTACATCATCAAAATCCATCATAATAAAAAATGGAAAGTCACTATAATTTTCTTTTATTTCAGCTATACAAAAATTTCTTGCTTTTGCAATATTATGAGTTCTATATTTAGAAACTGGACATGTATTTATATAAAACTTCATTTTGTTATTTTGCAATTGATAATTTTTTAATTTTATAAGAGTATCATCATCCGATTTATCATAATAAATGATAATAACATAGTCTTCAAATAAAGAAGTAATTTTCTCAATATTTTTAAATACTTTATCTAAATAAGGGCCGCAATTTTTAACAGGACCACAAATACAGCATTTCATTTAATATAATATTTTTATATTTTAAAATTGAATTAAAAATATTTTTATTATGAAACATTTATGAATATTAAAATAAAGTAAACTATGTTTCAAATTGGATCCACCAGATTTAATAATGATACCTATTTTGAAAATAAAAATTTCAGAGAACAAAATAATATTTCTGGTTGTATTTATGGCATACCTCAAAAAATATGTTTTAAAGTAGCTTGTAATTCTTTAATATTTATTGTTGAAATGAATAATACATTAAATCGTATTGAAGGAATTGGATTAATTAAAAATTCTTTAGTTATAGATAAATATTATAATATTTATAATTGTGGTAATTATAATAGATATATATTGAAAGGAAAATATAGAATAAATCGTGATGAATTACTAGTAATAAATGAACCATTAATAAAATTATTAGATTATCTTTTATTTAAAAGAAAGAAACATTTAAAACGTGGTTCAGGAATAACCATCATTCCTGACTTATTAATAACGTGTAAAAAATACATAGATTTTAACATTAAAACGATTATAAAAAATATATTTATAAAAAAATTTGTAATTAAAAAATATAGATTAATAATTATAGAATAAATGAGTTATACATCTTCATTTGATAAAGATATATCTAATTATACTATTTCTGAATTGTTTACAATTCTAGATATTGATATAGAAACTACATCAATCACAGAAATTACACAAAAAACAAATAATTATATCAATCAATACAAAAAATCAGATCCTACTCTATCTACTTTTTTTCAAGAAGTTCAAAGTGAATTGTTAAATTACTTATCTACTACAGAAAGTAATAGTGATTACGAATATTCAAAATCTACAGAACAAACAAATAATTGGTTGACTAATCAAAACTTATCTCAATCAGATACTAATCAAAATAATAAAATAACCGATAGAAGTCAAAAAATAGATGTATATAAAAATTCTCAACTTCCTATGAAACAACAACAAATTGGAATTAATAATAATTTTAATGTTCCTGTTTCACAAGATTCTTTAAATCCAAATTTAAAGAATATAACTACACGTTTTATCAATTTAGATAGTCAATTCCGTCAAGTTTCTAATAATGTCAAAGATGATTTATCAACAGATTATATATTAGATTTATCAGAACCTTTAAATAATGTATTAAGTATGCGATTATATTCTTATAGTATTCCTTATACCTGGTATGTTATTGACTATACCTATGGAAATACATGTTTTTGGATAACAGAAAATAATATTAGTATTTCTATTAATATTCCACCAGGTAATTATAATTCGGTTGAATTTGTTAATGAATTGAATGATAGTTTTGATATAAACGGATTTACTTTTACAGATACACCACCAGTTACCTATAATAAAAATAATGGAAAAATAACGTTGAATTTATATGGGATAAATTATAAAGATCCAAAAAACCCAATGAATTATTTTACAGTAAATGAAACAACTGTTATTACTTTTTTTGATATTACTTGCGAATTACAATGTGTTTCCAAGTGTTCTAATATGTCTTTTTGTATTAATCAAACATTGGGATGGTTAATGGGATTTCGTTATTCATCTATTTTAGTAGATCCACAAGGCAATACAAGTGAAGGTGTATTAGACTTAAATGGACCTAAATATTTAATTATTATAATAGATGATTATAATCAAAATCATATTAATAATGGTCTCGTTGGTATTGCAGAATATTCAAAATCATTGAAATTACCAAATTATTACTCTGCAGACTTACCGTTTACTTGTACTAAAGCATCTTCTATAAATAATACAGATGTAAATACTAATTTAAATATAGGAGAATTGCTTTTAGATAAATATGGTAATACACGTAATAATTACAAAAAAGTCATTCCTAGCGAACCAAGAAAATTAACTCAATCACAGACTTATACTATTAACGAGATTCTAAAAAATAATGAACAAAATTCTAATTTCCGAATAAAAGCTCCTACTAATACTGATGTATTTGCTATAATTCCTATAAAAATTTCAGAAAAATCTACTGGTAATTTATTCGTTGAATTTGCAGGAGCTTTACAAGACAATAAAAGAACTTATTTTGGTCCAGTTAATGTAGATAGAATGCATGTAAAGTTATTAGATGATAAAGGTAATACATTAAATTTAAATGGAGCTGATTGGTGTTTCACAGTTATTTGTGAAAACTTATATCAATATTAACTTAACTTAATATTCAAGTAGAAAATTAGTAAAATAAAAAGTATTCTAATTATTATATATATTATGTTTGAAATAGAAAAAATAATACATTATATTGGTTGGGCAGGACCAAATATTTTAATTATACTTACTATATTCATTCTATTGAACAAAAAATATTTATTAATGTCTTTTATAGTAGGGTATGGGTTTAATTTAATATTGAATCTTTTATTAAAAGGTATTGTAAAACAACCAAGACCTAAAGAAGATATAAAATTAGTAAATCTAGCTATTAATAGTGGTAGAAGAATGGGGTTTGATATATATGGCATGCCTTCAGGGCATGCACAACTGGTTTTTTATTGTACAATTTTTATTTATTTAGTTACAAAAAAGAATAATATTACGTTATTCTATTTATTTATATCTTTTATTACGTTATATCAACGTGTTTTATATAAAAATCATACCATAAGTCAAGTAGTTGTAGGTAGTTTTGTTGGATCTTTAATGGGATACGTTGTATACCATTACGCAGAACATTTAATAAAAGGATATTTAAAACCTAAAAAAGAAGATTATGCAATATAATTATTTACTAAAAAATAAATATATACACTTTTTAATGAGTTGTCAATATAAATCCATTACTTTTCCTAATATAACACCTATTATTTATTCTCTTTCTATAAATTCAAGTATAGAAAATGTTTACACAAGAATTGAAGTGTATGGAGATTATTTTAGTAGTAACTCTATAGTTCAATTTGGAGGATATTCTTGTCCTATCACTTTTCAAGGTTCTACATATATTGTTTTTACTGTTCCACAAAAAGCATCTCCTTCCAAGTATTCAGTGACAGTAGTTACACAAAATTTAGTATCTAATAGTTTTGATTTTATAGTATCAAAATTTGGTTTTACTACTTTATAATTTCTTTAAGTAAATATAAATATAATATATTCTTTTTTCGTGATATATTATATTCTTTTCTGAATATAAGAATGGGTGCAGGAATATTACCTACTACAATTCATAAAAATAAAATATATTTTTTATTTGGTAAAGAAAATAAATTTGCAGATACACCAGGTTGGAGTGATATGGGAGGAGGTACAGATAATAAAGAGTCTTATATAGAAACTGCTATTAGAGAAGGAGGAGAAGAATTAACTGGATTTTTGGGTTCAAAAATAGATCTAAAAAAAAAAATAAAAAAATATGGTACTTATAACATTGATTTAAATAATAATTATAGAATGCATATTTTTCCAATGGAATATGAACCTATGATTGTTCATTATTATAATAACAATCAACGTTTTATACAAAAACACTTGGATGAAAATATTATTAAAAATTGTAAAATATTTGAAAAAAGTGAAATACGTTGGATTTCTATAGATGAGATTAGTAAAATGAAAAAAGAATTTAGATCTTACTTTCAAAATATCATTGAAATTATTCTTCAAGAGAGAAAAAATATTGAGTCTTTTATAAGAAAATCCTTATCTTCCTATTCGTCATCTCATTTTAAATATAAAAAAAGAACTTCTTTTTTTCCTAATAGAAAAAAAAACAATAAAACAAGAAAACTATTTTCTTACTAAATAATAGTTGAATCTAGTGTAATTCTATAGTTAAATTTGATAATAGTAGGTTTAATAGATTTATTTGGATTTACAAATACTACACTTACGACCAAAATAGGTTTTTGAATTTCTTTTCCTAAACTAGCGATAACTAAGTAATTATCTCGGATAATATTCAATACATTACTCCAAGGAAGAGATCCCATAAGTTTATTTGATTTAAGATCGCATAATGTACGAATATTTGTCAATTCATTTGCTAATTCCATATTAGAACAAGTAGTAAAACAATTTCTAGATATATTTAAATCGGTTTCTATATTTCTATAAATTTGATCTAGAAGTGAAAATAGTTTTCCATTTACAGTTCTATGAGGTGGTAAAAAGCTAATATAAGGAAAAATTTCTTTTTTACTTGAATTAGCCTTATCCATACCAAAACTTTCTCCACAAGGATAAAATATACTTTTAAAAACATCTTCTTTGATATCAATTTCATCCAATTGAATAATATGGCTATCTTCTTCTAATTCTATAGATGAATATTCTTGACATAAAAATGCAATATCAATAATAACTCTATTCATTAATAATATAAAAATATATATTTTTTTATTATTTACAACAATATATTACAACAATATATTACAACAATATAAATAAAAAGAAATTAATAATAATGTTTTAAATATTATAAATGAACCAAGTTGATTTAGATATTAATAATTATAGTTATAGTGAATTATTAGATATATTTAAACTACCAACCATAGATAAAAAACAATCAATTACAAAAATGAATGAAAAAATGAATTTAATAAAAGATTCTTGTTCTAATGATATTTATTGTTTTTTTAATAAAGCATATAATTTATTACTTTGTGTAAATAATTTATTTCAAAATAATGTTATATTAAATATCAATGACGAAAAAACGATTAATAATTATATTGAAAAAATGAAAAAAATAGATGATTTTGAAAATTATGAAACAAGTCAATTACTTTTATTAATAAATGCTGACTCTAATCCAGATAATTTAAATCAATATTTACAAGAAGAACAGGAAGATGACTTAGAAATAAGTAAAATAAAAAGTAATAAGTATACACCTGCAATAAATAAAGGACAATCAGTAGTCAATGATATTTATAATAATAGTGTTGCACCTGGTAAATTAAACTCTATTAAAAGAGTTACACAACTGAAAAACTTGAATTTAAATAGTTGTTTTCGTAATAATTATAACAGTACAAGTCCTTGTGACTTCTTTTATACTATGCCAGGTGAAATAAAAAATGTTGTTTCTTTAAAACTAGCATCTATTGAAATACCGAATGCATGGTATTTGTTTTCTTCTTTAAAAAAAAATAATGTATTTACTATTACTATTAAAATAAAAAATAAAATAACAAGTCATTTAATTACTATCTATGATGGTAATTATGATAGTGACTCTATTCAATCTTTTCTAAATAGTAATTATTTTTGTGATAAACAAGAAGAGGATGATATCCTTCATTCTTTAAATTCAAATCCATTAAAATATATTAAATTTTCTATTGACTCTTATAGTTTTAAATCTAGATTTGAGATACTTGAAAATAGACCTGAACATTTTTCTTTTTCTATTTTATTTACAGAAGAAGAAACATCACAAAATAGAATGAATACTTTAGGTTGGACTTTAGGTTTTAGAGAGAAAAACTATAATAATATCATAGACTCTTTGATTTCGGAAGGGTTATTTGATGCTGGAGGAGATAGATATATTTATATTTGTATTAATGATTATCAATATAATACTAATATTTTAAATATTGTCAGTTTAGAAAAAAGTATTTTAACAGAAGACGTAATTGCAAAAATACCTATGATTAATGGTAAACTATCTTTAGTTATTGATAATAATTCCAATCCCTTAACTAAGACAAGACATTATAATGGTCCTGTAAATATTTCAAGATTTCATATTAAAATAATAGATAAATTTGGTTCTATTATTGACTTGAATAATATGGATTTTAGTATTACTTTAGAGCTAGAAATATTATATGAAAGTTTTAATTTTTCTAATGTATTTAGTTAAATAGAAATGAACTACTTTACTTATAATACATTATATATTTTAATTCATTTATTGTAAAAAAACCTGAAATTACTCTTTTTTTAATAGCATTCCTCTTTTTTTCATCATTAAAAAAAGCATCAATAAAACGATGATACGCTGATTCGTATGTATCCTTATCAGTTAACTTGATATTTAAATGTAAAGCATTATAAATAATATCTAAATAAATAAATTGATAATCATTAAATTGAAATTTTTCAAAACATGATTGATAAAAATCTGCTTCATGATTTGTAAAATATGGATAAGTATGATGTAAATTGGTTGTACTTAGTTCACAAACTATTAGATTTGGAGAACATATAAAAGATGTATTTTTAAATTGTAAAAACATTTGTTGATAAGATTTATCAAATACTCTAAAGTCTTTTACTTTATTTAAAAACATATGTTTAGCTGCAGTAATGGAATAATAGTTTGCATGAGCTCCATATACTTTTTTGGAATTTATATCTGGAACATAAAGACCATTATTTACTAATTTTGAATTATGAGAAGAAAACGAAAAATCACATGCGCCTAATACTAAAAAGTCGTATTTTTGTTTGGAAGAAAATAAGTTATAAAATAAAGTTTGAAAATTTTTATGAAATATAATATCATCTTCTAGTATAATTGCATTTTCATATTTATTAGTAATCATATCTTTTAAACACCACATATGACTTAAACAACATCCAGTTTCTGCTAAAGTAGTAGTTGGTTTTTTATCTTTAAATAAGACTTCATAAGTACTTTTATTTACTCTTTCTACTGTAATAAGACTATAATTAATATTATGTTTTTTCATTAACACTGTAATATAATTACGTCTAACTACATTATCATTTAAGTTTATAATATATACGCACTCTGAAAATTTATTAATAACATTATATTTTGAGCTATTTCCATTTTTTACATTTGTAATTTTTACTTTGTAGTTATTCAAAATTTCAATTAAAGAATTTGTATTTGTCATTACTATAAAATTATTTGATATATTTAAATAAAATATATTCTTTAATTTTATTAAAATTAATATTTTCAACTTTGAGTAATCTTATAATATCATTTATTATTTCTTCATTATAAGTAGTATTTAAATCTCTACAAGGTTTGCCTATGATAATATTATATATTTCATATTCAGGTTTTAATTGAATCATAGTAGTTTTATAAACTAACTTTGCAAATTCTTCTTTTTTGGTTCCGTAAACCTTTTTTTCAAGTTCTTCTAGTTCAATATGTTCATTAACAATAACTTCTATAACATTAATTATATTTTTATAAATAACTAAATCATCTAACGAATAATATAAGTTTATTTTTTTTTTAATATTATCTAAACAAAACAAATTTTCACGAAGAATATCCCATTTTTTAGAAATTAAAGGTAAAATAATATTATTTAATATATATATTTTTAAATTTTTTATTTCTAATGGTATATTTTGAGAAAATAATATTTTTCCTGACAAGTTATGATGTATTGCATTTTTCCCTGTTAAAGATATTCCATTTTTCATTTAATTATATATTATCAATATTTAATTAAATATTAGTCAATTACACTAATGCTAATCTACTTATAATTTACATAGGTTTAAATAATGTATCCAAGTCAGTCATGTCATCAGGAAAATCAATATCCCATTGCTCATTCCAATTATTTCCTAATTCTTGATTCAATTTTAATAATTCTTCATCATAGTTAATTTCCATATCTAACATTGGGTCCATTGTATTTTGACCCATAATTTCAGGATTATTAATGTCAAGATTATCAAGATTGTCAACATTGTCAACATTATCATTGCAAGTACCAGGGTTAACATAATTATTTATAGCTGGATCATTTGGATCATCCACGTGTTGTCTTAAACCTGTAGATAAATTAATTTGTTTAGTTGCACCTTTTGTATCCAAATTATGATTTTGTTTTTCTAAATCTATACCACCTGTATTAAGAATGTCTTTTAGATTTTCTAAAATGACATTAGCATTACAAGAAGTTGCGTTTGAGAAAGTAGTTTTGAAAATTTCGTCAGCATCCCTAGTACTGCCACTAAATTTGCCAAAAGAATGTTGGTTACCATAATATCTTTCATTTTCAGACTTGTTTGCTTGAACTGTATAATTAATAGCAGCGTTTTGAATAGTACTTTGAGCATTAGAAGAAACAGGAGGTAGAATATTTTTACAAGATCCACAAACATAATTATCTGAGCAATCTTGACTGAAAATATAGTCACATTCATCACGATCACATCCACAATATGGTGATTTGACATCTGGTTGAGCAGGAGGAGAATTGGCCAAACATATTCCAGGTATAGCAACGTAATATATAAACGTCATATCTAAATGTACACCTAGAGATTGAGAAATATAATTGTAATGAATTTTAAGCGGAACAGATGCTACTGCTGCAGGTTGAATAGATCTAATATAAACACCTGTGGATAAAATACCGTGCATAACTTCATCCCAAGCTAGACCCATATAAGTACCTTTAGAGGTAGCTAATGATTGAACCATAAAAGATTCTCTTATAGCTAACATTCTTACTCTTGGTGAAAGATTATTTACATTGATATTTTGTTGTTTTGCTAAAGCTTTATAAATTTGCTCAAGAATAGAAAATGGTAAATTATTTGAACTATTAGTAGTGTATGTTTGTGAACGAAATGCAACAGATTCATTATTAGCGTTTAATGGATTTACCGCAAAGTATCCTCCAGATGTATAATAAAATATATCAAGAAATTCAGTAACACCAATCTCAATAGGATTTAATACAATTTCATTAGTAACAAACTTACTAGTATTAGTATCCATTGAGGTAATAAATGATTCTGCGTTTTCTGTATTATAAATAATGGCAATATTGATTGCAACATTACCTGATGTAGCTGATAAAGGTTGAGTAGAATATATACCATTTAATGTTCCGTATGCTGGTACAGTATTTGTAGTTGCAGTAGCACTAGCAGTATTCATTTATAAATAACACAAATATTATTTTATTCAAATAAATAATAATTAAAAAAATATTTTAATATTATTATTATTTTGAAAACATATTTTTTTAAAATTACCCTAAATTATTATTGAAATTTAATTTTTAATTATACCGAATAATCTTTCTATAAAATGAATAGGAGAACATTTGGTGTTTATACTATTATTTTCATATAAATTATTTAATATATAAGAATTAGGATTATTATTTTTCATAAAATTTACTACTTTGTTAAAAACAGACGCGTTAGCATAAAATATAGTTCCTGCAACAAAACAATATTTTTCATTTAATTGTGACGCATATTTGTTTATTAAATACTTATTAAATTTATCATAATTTAAAAACATATAGTAATTAGGATTTCCGATACAATTACAATTTGGATATTTAATACTACATAATTTTTCTACTGACCTAGTCAATAAAAAATTAGTTAGGTCATTGAATTGATGAGTTATAGATTTTGTATGTAACTTTATAATATGTTCAAATTTATATCGTTTTGAAATATTATTATAAGTCAACATTGTTGGTGTAATATCAGTTCCAAATTCGTTAGATAAATGAATAGAATAATATACAAAATTAGACGATATTAAATGTGTTAAATCATTAATATTATCTTTTGAATTAAAACAAAAAGAAATATTGAAATTTTGAATTTTTGTATAACTTATTATTTTATGAATTAACTCAATTCCTCTTTCTTTATTACCAATAAAAACAAGTAATAAAACATTAGAAAAGTCCAATGATAAATTATTATATACTTCTCTTATTAATAAGTTACTATATTCATCAAAAGATTTATTATATATAAATTTATTTGTAAAAAAACGACTATTAAAAATTCCATTATTATATAAAACAAATACTTTGTTTAAAAAGTTAAAAAATTTTACATTGGAGTATATGTTTTTTATTTGTTTTGGATGATACACCAATCCACATATACCATTTATTTCAATATGTTTTAAAATATTATTATTATTAATATTAACATTATTTGCATTTTTATAAAAATTTATATCAATATCAAAATAATTTGGTATCATAGAAGTTTTATTTAATTCAATAGAACAATTTTTATATTGAATATATTCATTTAAATTACTAATTGGAACATAATTATTATAATTCAATGATGTCTTTAGTCTATTTTTCCAATTAGAATCAGATAACCAAAATTTATGACCACCAAAACTATTTCCATTAAAAACCGTTTCAGATGAAAATAATGATGCTGTATTCCAATCAGCTACACTTCCAATTTTTAATTCTTGCATATTTTTTGAAAAGTATACATCTTCTGGTGCAACAGTTGCATTTACCAATTTCATATATCTCTGTGTAGAACTATTATATAATGTTTTTTCAATAGATATAGTAGATATTATTTTAATCATTACTTTTTTTGTTCTTAAACTTAATCCACCATTACCAACAGAATTAGGTGTATCATTTAAATGTCTTTGAAAAGGTGCACCTATAAAATCATATTTTAAAAAATCAACAATATTTTTTTTAAAAATAAATGAATCTTCTTGATAAATTAATATTTTCTCTCCTTTTAAAAGATTCCAAAATTGTAAAGATGCTAATAATTTGCTATATTCAGAAGTAGTTAAGTTATCATGATTTGTTTTAATTACTTTTACGTTAGGAGATATTTTATTACACATAGCAAGTATAAATGAATAGTTTACATTACCACAAATTACAGTAAAACTCCAATTGCTTCCTAATTTATAAATAGCATTACGTATTAAAAATTCTAAATGTGGAAATAATCTATATTCAATTAATACTGCTTCAAATTTTTTATCTAAAGAAATTTTTGGTAACTTAATTTGTTTCATAAATATGTTGAATTTAAAACACATAATACGAAATTGGGTATGTTTATCTGTTAATAATTCTTTTTTTCCAACATTATATATTTTTAAAAAATCATTATAATTATTTTCTGTCATATATTATAGTTATATATTAATTTGATGAATAAAAAGTATAATTTTAACTGGGAATTTTATTTATTAAAAAATAAAGATTTGATTTATGCTGGTATAAATAATGAAAAACAATCTTTTTATCATTGGCAAAAATATGGAATAAATGAAGGACGATTATGGTGTGATATTCCCATTTACTTTAATTGGAAAACATACTTGCAATTAAATATTGATTTGACAAATATTATTGATAATGAAGAAGATGCATGGAAACACTGGATAAATTGTGGAAGAAAAGAAAATAGAATATATATATATTATGACTATGATAAAATAAATGAAAATAATGTAAAAATGAATCAAAGAGACTTTACCTTTGAATCAAATGATACAGTTGAAACAAGTGAAATAAATGAGGATGATGAAACTGAAATAAAGGAGGATGATGATGAATTTAATAATAATATAAAAAACAATTATAATGATTATTATGATAATGATGTAAATGAAATTTATCACAATAAAGAATTAGAAATAGTAGAATTAGTTGATTGTAATACAATTTACTCTAGAGATATTAAAAATACAACAAATAAAGTAAATAACTAATTTATAAATATATATTATTATATATATACTTATGAAATCAAATGTGCCAAATACTTTTAATTGGGAATTTTACATTAAGTACAATAAAGACTTACAAGATTATGGAATTGCTACAAAAGAACAAGCGTGGGAACATTGGATAGAGAATGGAAGTAATGAAAATAGAAATTATACTATTCCTTATGATTTTGATTGGAAATTTTATTTATATTATAATAGAGATTTAATAAATAATGGAATAGATAATAAAGAAAAGGCGTGGGATCATTGGTATTTTTATGGTCAAACAGAAAATAGATTATCTTCTATACCAGAATCATTTGATTGGATATTTTATGTAAATTTTTATAGTGATTTAGAGCATATTAATTCAAAAAGTAAAGCTTTTAAACATTGGTTTTTTTATGGTCAAAAAGAAAACAGAATTTATTGTATCCCAGATGATTTTGACTGGGAATTTTATATAAGTTTTAATGAAGATTTACAAAATTTTAGTTCTAAGTTACTTGCTTGGAATCATTATTATTTTTATGGTCAATATGAAAACAGAATTTATTGTATTCCAAATGATTTTGACTGGGAGTTTTATGTGCAATTTTATTTTTCTGAATTATCTTATATAAATTCTAAAGTAGATGCTTGTAAACATTGGTTTCAATATGGAAGAATTGAAAATAGAGTACATTGTATTCCAATTGATTTTGATTGGGAATTTTATGTAAAATTATACGATTCAGATTTATTACACATTCATTCTAGATTTGAGGCTTTTAATCATTGGTATTATCACGGTCAATATGAAGGCAGAATATATTGTATTCCAAATGACTTTAACTGGCAATTTTATGTAGTTATATATGAAAAAGAATTAAATTTTATTACAAATGAAATGGATGCATTCAAACATTGGTATTATCACGGTCAACACGAAGGCAGAATTTATAATGTTCAAAAAGAGTTTGATTGGCAATTTTATATTAAATATAATATAGACTTATCAGAAAATTTAAAAAATGAAATGGATGCATTGAACCATTGGTATTATCACGGTCAATATGAGTATAGATTATGTAATGTTCCAAAAAAATTTAATTGGGAATATTATGTAAACTATTATAGTGATTTAAATTTTATAAATACAAAAGAAGAAGCCTGGGATCATTGGTATAATAATGGTCAATATGAAGGAAGATCTTACTTTATAAATGATGAATGTATAGAAATTATGAATAAAATGGATAATTTAACAAATATAAATATTTCTTATGAATATTTTAATTGGGAATATTACGTTACTTTTAATACAGACTTAAATCATATTAAAGATAAACAATCTGCATGGGACCATTGGATTAATAAAGGAAAAGAAGAAGGAAGGGTATTTTCAGATGTTCCAATAGATTTTGACTATATTTCTTATATTTATAATAACTTTGATTTGTTTACATATGGAATTAATACTAAAGATAAAGCAATTAAACATTGGATTAATGAAGGAAAAAAAGAAGGTAGAATTTATAAACAAGAAATTATGAAAAATTTAATTGCTGCTTATCTACAAAATAACTTTACTAAAAATGACAATTTATTTAATATAAGTGTAAATTTATCTTGTAATGATGAATTCAACAAAGAATTAAATTATGAACAATTTACTAGTTATGCAAAAAAAGAAATGCAAAATGTTATTGAATATGATAACTATAACAAAAATAACACTTTTTTACACGTTGATAATATTACAAATTCTTTATATTCAAAACCTATAAGCATTATCAATGATTTAAATAGTTTCCATTCTTTTATATTAATTGTTGACTTTCCAAAATTAGGTGGTGGAACAAGTGTTTTTTTAGATACTATAATATCCAAATATAAATACCATCAAACTTTTTTAATTGCAAGAAATTTTAATGGAATTGTAAAATTTAATATTAATGAAGAATATGAATTAAATATTACGTTTAATCAAGAAGAAAGTATTCAATTCTTAAAGGATATTAAAGATAAAATTATAAAAATATTTGTAAATCATATATTAAATCATAGTTATTCTTTTTTAAATTCATTATTTAAATTAAATAAAAAAATAACTTCTATTACACACGATTATTCATTAATCATGAATAACGCACAATTGTTTTATCACAATATAACTAATAATAATTCAATAGATAAAAATATATTAGATATAAATGCATTTGATACCATTGTAACACAAAATTATGCAAATCTTCATATATTTAAAACTTATCAACATCCAAGTAAAGAAATAGTTATTTCTGAATTACCTGATTTTAAAAATACATTAGATAGAGTTGAGTCTAATAATACAAAAATTGTAATTGGTGTTATCGGTATTATTTCTTCTTTAAAAGGAAAACTAATTGTTGAATTTTTAATAAATCATTTTGAAAATACTGAAATAGAAATTGTAATTTTTGGTGTAATAAATGTTTTATATGATAAACTATCTTCTTATAACAACATACACGAGTTTAATGAGTTATTAAATAAATATAAACCAAATTTATGGTTAGATGTTTCTTTATGGCCTGAAACATATAGTTACACACTCACGCTTGAAATGATTACAAAATTACCAATTGTTTATTTAAAAAAGCCATTTGAGTCTGTTATTCAAAATAGACTATCTAAATATGAAAAATCTTATGGATTTTCTACCGTCAACGAATTTATCCATATTATTCACAATGTAAAACAAAATTATTTTTACACAATTGAACCTATTATTTATTTTAATTCTTTTTGGGATAATTATTTCATAACAAATACAGAAAAGAAATTTTTTAATAAAAATTTATTTGAAAATAAGTATGATATACAACCATATTGTATATACTTTCCTCAATTTCACCCTATTGCAGAAAATAATATTTCTTTTTATTATGGTTATACAGATATAGAAAATTTACAACTATTAGCAAACAGTAATCCTTTACAAGAACTTGAACAACCTTTTTTAAATGAACTTGATTTAAAATATATGACTGATTATAATCTCAATAATATGAAAATTATACAAAAACAAATTGATATTATTAATGATTATGATATTGCTGGATTTGCCATTTATTACTATTGGTTTTCTTTGAATACTATTACAAATAAAAATATGATTATGGAAACAGTTATTAATCAATTTTTTGATGACTCTATAAATATGAAAAATAGAAAGGTGTTTTTTATATGGGCAAATGAAAACTGGTCCAGTAACCCTGCATTTGGTTCTACAAATGAAAAAATAGAAAATGATTATAGTGAAGAAAGTATTAGAAATAATATTAAAACTTTAATTGAATATTTCAAACAAGAACGATATTTAAAATTAGAAAATAGACCAGTATTTTTTATTTATCATACATGGTTTTTAACACAATTTGAGTTAGATCTCTTTCGTTCTATATTAGACTATGAATGTAAATTAGTTGGATTTGATGGTGTTCATTTAATAGTAAACTCTATGAATGGAGAATATGATAACTATAGAAACTTTTATATTAACTTTAATTATAAAAATTCTACTGCAAGATCTTATAACGAATTAGTAAAACAACATTATATTGATTATAAAGAATATGCTTCTAATCCAAATAATAGTAAAAGTGTAATTCAAACTATTGTTTTTGACTTTAATAACAAAGCAAGACTTGCAAAACCAGATAAACAAAATCTATCTACTATTTGTATAAATAACACAGAAGCAGACAAAGTTATTTTTATGGATAAAATAATTGAAACATATAAAAAAGATAAAACATCTGATGTAGAAAACATATTATTAATAAATGCTTGGAATGAATGGGGAGAAAAAATGACTGTAGAACCATCTAATGAATATCATTACTATTATTTGAATCTTCTCAAAACAAAATTGAACAGTTTAAAAATAGATAAATTTAATGATTATCCAAATTTATTTTATAAATATTTACATAATTATTCAGATATAACTAAATCTATTGATATATTTTATTCTACAAGAATCTTTATGAACAAAAAAACAATATTACATATTCATTGTATGGATTTAAATAATTTTGAAACATATTTTTCTAATTACTTAGATCATTCATTGTTGTTAACAAATATTATTGTAACTTATTGTATTGAAAATAAATATATTTTGGAAAATTACTTATATTCAATACAATTTTTACAAGTTAAAAATAAAGGTTATGATGTCGGAGGAAAAATATGTTGTATTAAACATTTACACGAATTAAATTATGATTATGATTGTATTATTTTTATTCATTCAAAAAGTAACAATTTAAAAAGAGAACAATATATTTCACCTTTATTAAAAGATTATAACCAATTAAGTTATGTAATTTCACAATTTAATAAAAATTTAAATCTGTTAGGTGTTTTTCCAAATTTACTTATTACAGAACAATCTGATTATCATCCAACTTTTTTTGGAACAAGAGATTATAGAAATGAAATTCTTGATTTTCTTGGTTGTAAAAATAAAGAATGTATATTTGTTGAAGGAAATGTGATGGCATTACGTAAAAATGTCATTGATTTTATCTTTTTTAATAATTGTGAAAATTTCTATAATTTATTTAATGATATAAATTCATTTGATATAAATTGGTTTAAATTATATTATTTTTTAAATGTTCCTGATATGACAAATGAAAAAGCTATTTTCTTAAAAATAAATTACCCTGAAAAATATTTTTATATTAATGATTTACAACCTTTACAAAACAATGATAGAGTAATGCGCGACTGTATGGTAGAACACGTTTTTGAAAGAATTACTATTAATGTAATAAAAGAATTAGGAGGTGAATTTCTTCTTCTTGATTAATGCAAATAATGATACAAAATATAAATCTATTATTTGAATATTATATTAAATATTATTTAATATCATATATAATTTAATAATGCTACTACCATTATCAAATCCCGAATTGCCTTTTGATGTATTAAATATCATTTTACAATATGATGGTAGAATAAAATATTCACATAAAAGGCGTATCTATGTAAATATTATAACTAAAAATGACTATAGATATAATGTTCTTGAAACAAAAATTAATAATAAAATAGATTTAATACAAAATTTTAATATTGGAAATAATGGATTAAATTTTTACATTGATGTATATTATAAAAATGACACGTTATATAGAGGTTTAATATTTTCCAAGAAATTACTTTAATTATTTATATTTATATTTTTAAAGTTTATCAGGTGTCCAATTTTCCCACAAATCATTTACATCTTTCTTATTTATTAAACGATGTGGACGAATTAAATAAAGCTCGTTTATATTTTTATCTTCAGGATCTTCTGGTCTTTTTACAAAAGTAGCTTTTGTTCTATATCCCGTTCCATCATTTCCTAATTTACTAGATAATGGTTTACTTTTTAAAGGAGAAATGTAATAATATGCCAATGTTTTTCTAAAAACATTTTCTGGACAAAGAATTTTTTCTGGTAATCCATGCCACGATATTTCATTTGTTTTGAAAATTACAGCTGTATTAAATTTAACAGGCGATTTTACAATACATTTTGACATATCTTTATTCCACAATTGAGTATCTCCATTCCATTCCTCTTTCCAATCCTTACTAAAATATAAAATAAGATTTAAACGTCTCTCTTTATTCAAATGAGGATGTTTTTCATAATCTAAATGCATATGTAAACGTCCATATCTTGGATGAACATGAACACCTGCACCTTGTAAATAAGGATCATATTCAATATCTTCAATTCCAGAAATTTTAGAAAAAGCATTTGTTAGTTCTTTCGTAGAAAGTAAATAAAAAAAGTCTTTAATAGATACTGGTAGGTTTTTTATATCATCATAAGCATATTTAACTTCAATTGGATTATAATATTGATGCCATTTTCCATTTTCAATATCTTCAGGAAAACAATTATAAATCATTTCAGCATATTCATCACTTAAAAAATTTGGAATAATTATATTTTCAAATGGTTCTGCGTTTGTAAATTTTTCATTTAATGAATCTATATCTTTTATCCAGTCTCCAAAAAAAGAGGTTTTATTAGGAAAATTTTCTACTAATTGCAAATCTAACAAATTTATTTTATATTCTGTATTAATCATATCTTCAAGTCCTGATAATAAATCTATTTCTATATTCCAACCTAAATCTTTAACTTTTTGATTACTTATATAGTATCTCTCATCATTGTAAGGTCTATCTTCTATATATGTTATCCAGTCATTGTAATTATCTGTATTTTTTATCATTTTTATTAATATTTTAGCTATATCCATTACAGAATATTCCATACCTTCATCACAACCAATATTATATATTTCACCTATTTTTCCTTTTTCTAATATAACTTCAAATGCTTTTGCAGTATCATATGCGTGTAAAAAGGCTCTTACACTTGTTCCATTACCTTGAATAGTTACTTTTTTATTTTCTTTTAATAATTTTATAAACTTAGGTATCAATTTTTCAGGATATTGATTTCTTCCATAGACATTGTTTCCACGAGTAATAATGATTGGCATTTTATAAGAATGATTATAAGACTGAGCAATTAACTCTGCCCCTGCTTTAGTAGCAGCATAAGGATTTGTAGGACATAAAATAGAATGTTCCGTTTTATGTTTTTCATCTATACTATTCATTGACTCTCCATATACTTCATCTGTTGAAACATGAATAAATTTCATTATTTTTTTATATCTTCTACATGATTCTAGTAAAGTATGTGTACCTAATATATTATCGTGTGTAAATTTAATAGAATCTTCAAAAGAATTTTGAACGTGAGATTGTGCTGCAAAGTGAATAACATGTGTTATGTTATGTTTTTTAAGAATACTATCCATCAATTCTCCATCACATAAATTACCTTTCACTAAGACATATCTGGGATCTTTAATAATAGTTTCTTTAACATTTTCTTCATTTGCACAATAATACATTGCATCCAAATTCACTAACTTATTATAATTCATTTTGTAAAAATAATAATTAATAAAATTACTTGCAATAAATCCACAACCACCTGTAATAAGTAAGTTATAATCTTTTGGTTCTTTATCTAAGTGTTCTCTATATTCTAAAAGACATTTTCTTACTGCTACTTTTATATTATCTACTTGTGGATATATAGTTTCTAACTTAGTAGTATCTAAATAATTATTAGATCTATCTGCATCTAATATACTTCTTTGTTCTTCTAAAGAAAAGTTTTTCCATACAAACAATGGATCCACTATTTCTTTATACATTTCTAATATTTCGTTATGAGATATTAGACCAGGATTAGTTAGATTAATAGTCCCAGTTAATTTATTTTTCATCATATCTAACACATAAACTAATAACTCTGGTAAAACTGTCATAGAATTAGGTACAGAACATACTTTATCATAAGTAACAATTTTTGTAATGAAATTTCTACCATTTTTCTCTCCAGTAATTGGCATTCTAATACGTAAATTTAAAACACTTCCATTATATAAATGTAATAAACGATCTGTAAATCCTTTTACAACAGAATAAGAAGATCCATAAAAATTAGGAAGTGAATCTTCATTAAACCCATTTTCTTCAAATCCAAAAGGATGTTCTTCATCAAATTTAAATATACATCCAGTTCCTAAATAAGTAAAATGAATATTTCTTTGTTTGCTTAATTCAGCTAAAAGCAAAGGAGAATATAAATTATCTTTCATATTTTCAAGCAACTTACCTTCTTGTTCTAAATAATCAATAGTTGTATATTTTTTATCTCCTATTATGCCATGGGTTCTACCAATAAAAGAAACAATATGTGTAGGTTTAACATTTTCTATCTCTAAAATAAGAGACTCATTATTATCAACTCTTGACTTACCTGACACATAACTTACATTGCGTTCTTTTAAAATATTTATAAATTGCCCACCAATCCAACCATTTGATCCATAAACCAAAACATTCATTATATATTAGAATAAATATATTTTTAATATCCTAAAGTATATTTAAAATTTTTAAATTATTAGCGTTTAGATAATAAAAAACACAATTATTTTATTAATTATAACGATAAAACGTTTGAATTAATTTAATTCTCTATTTGAAATCTTTATTATACTAATTAAAAAGAAAAGGAGACAAATTATATAAAAATCAAATTTCTTAATGGTAAATATAAATATAAAAACACCTATAAGAGTACTGATTTCAATTGAAACGTTATTGTAAACTTAATAAAATTCATAAATTACATTTTTATTACGTTATAGTTTATAAAATCTTTAATTTAGGAATTTAATTATACTTATAATCCTGTTATATAATTTTATAATATATTTTATAACATTGGTTTAATTTTATTAAAAAAAATGTATAATTTAATTTTCAAATTAGAAGAATTAAATAAAATTTAGGCGAATTTTATAAATTATTTTATTTGAAATATATTTTTCCTTTTAGTATTGTATAACAATGGCTCCTTATCAAGACGTTTCAATTATGTCAACGCTTGCTAGTGTTTTAGCAAGAAATACTTCAAGTCAAACATCTCCTAGTATGATTGCTACTATGATTGCTTCAGATAACATTGCTCCACAACAACTTCTTAATGAATTTGCTGAAACTGGAAGTTACTGGGGATCTGTTTCAAATGCTGAATATATTTCTGATAATGCTTCCAAAGGTTTAGAAATAAAAGTTACTGATAAAGATGGTAAGATTATTGACGCAGTTAGTCCTCAATCTGGTTTTGATGCATTTTCTCAATTCGTAGTTGCTTACTGTATCAATCAAACTATTTTTAATGCTTACAAAACAGCTTATCCTATTATAGATACACCTAATGACTTTTTACAATACATTGTGGATCACACTTTTTTTCATGGTGATGCTACAGATGGAACTAAAAAACAAGTGTTTAACACTGTCTTCCCTTCAAATAATACAAACAGTCTTCCTAATAAATCTTTATTTTGGGCAATGTATAATCACAGTTACTCTTCCCCTTATGTTGCTAACCAATGGATTATTCAAGCCTTTTTAAACCCAACTGGTACTAGATTATCTATCACTGATTCCGCAATTAATGATGAAGATGATTTTAAAGGTGCTATAGGAGATTTAGTTACTGTTGGAACTTCTGTTTTTAGATTAACTAGTGCAGTTCAAAGAGATGCTTCTGGAAGTTTATTTGCTAACGTTATTAATGATTTTTCTGGCTCTACTTGGGCATTAGATTCTTCTTTAAATACTACTTATCCTGGTGTCAATGTCGTGGTTGATGTTTCTGCAACTTCTATGAATGTTAGACCATATACCATTAACCCAGTTCCTGTTAACAATAATGATAGAGCTTGGGATATTACATTGATTGATAATTGGATCAATGGTACCTTCCATATAAAACCAGAAATTTTTGATTCTATTTTAATTCAAGGAAACACCGGTAATTTAAATAAACCAGTTTTATCCATAGGCCCATTTTCCAAATACTTATCAATGAGTGTCCCAACTGCTATAGGCGATAATGGTAAAGGTTATAATGTTACTGTATTACCTACTATTACCAAAAACGGTAATACTGTTACAGATGCTTCTGGTGATAACTATCATTATATTAACGGTTTAGTTAATTCATTAGAGTTAAAAAATTATCAATTTAATACATATAATTTACAAACCATTTTTAATAATAACAAAAAAGTTGCATCATTAGCTCTATATTGGGGTGCTGTACACGATCGTGTTTCTCCATATTTATATCCTATTAATGTTCTTGGAGGAAATAATGTATCCAATATTAATACTTCAAGAAACATTTTTGCTATTTTAGATGATATTTCTGGAAATGTTTATCCTAATTTAAATGGTAGACATAAATCTTTAAATGCAGATAGTAATGGTAATCCAAATACAGATATGTCTTATAACTTAATTGAATCTGCACGATATTTACAATCTATTAACATTAATTATGCAAATTTAATACAATGTGCTATTGATACTTCTTCTACATGGTTAACAAAATATGTTCAAGATGTATCTCCTTACTTTAATAATATTTATAACTATAATACTCAAAGTGATTTTTACAACTACCTAACCAAATTTCAATTTACAGACACTTTAAATAAATTAAATATCCCTAAAGTAACCGAAATAACACCATTTTCAAATAGCGGAACTGCAATCACTTGTGAACACATTGTTGATACATTAGTAAAAGGTTCTAGTGGTCTTTTACCTGGTATTAGACCAAATCCAAATGATGTAAAATTATATGAATCTTTAGTTAAAGAATTTGATTTTGGAACACAAACTAAAGCTCACGCTAGTAATATACATTTAGGATTCAAAAACTATACAAATGCAAATAAAAAAGATATTGCGTTAAATAAAGATCAATTAGTTAGTTTATGGAACTCAGTTGCTGCTTCTTCTGTTGGACCTTATGCAAATGTACCATTGAGTGATCCTAAAACAAAAGCTTTTAATGAATTATATAATGTTTTTCAAACAACTTTCACTGGATATTCTGATTATGAGCGTGTTGTTTCTAAATATATGTTAATTAAAGTTCCTGCTAGTATGTTACCTGGAGAAAATCAATTACACGAATTCATTTGGACACATCCTAATTTTGCTATTAAACATAATACTATTAACGACTCAAGTTATAATAATTTAATCTTTGATTACGCCCATCCTAAGGATTCTTCTTTGAATTTCTATTATTTTGATAGTCGTGTAGGAAGTGGTTCAACTCCACCATATAGTTATCCTGCAACTCCTTATGTATTTACTAGCATTGGTGCATCATCTGATCCTTGTGGAAATTTATTAACAGATGTTTCAGGTGGAAATTATGATTTGTTAAATAGTACAAGAGTTAAAAATGTATTAACTAACAATTTTAAATTAAATCCAAGTAATTTAGATTTTGTCACATTATATCAATCTGCTTTCTCAACTGATTTATCTACAAATAATATGTATGTTTTAGAAAAAATGAATGGTAATACCAACGATCTTACTTCTGCAAGAAATGTTGTAAAATTTGTTGAATTATTTGGTTTAAATGCCTTTTTTAATTTTGATGGATTCAAAAAAGTTACAAATACAAGAAGATTCAATTTCTTTTCTTTATCTGATGGTTCTGGAAATCCTACAGGAACAAGTACTTACCCATTTTTAACTGACGCAAGCGCAGTTTTATTAAAATCACCAAACTATATTGCAGATATTTTAATCTTAAATTCTATTTGTGTTCACAATTCATCCGCAACCACACCAGAAGCATTATCAACCTTATTTAATAGATCTACCACAATGATTACAAATATTACTGAATATGTAACATTATTTAATAATGATGGTCAAAAACACTTGTATAAATATTTACATAAAACAAATAATGTTCCTTCAATTATTTTACAAGAAATAAGATTAAATTTAACTCCTATTAACATTATTGAAATCTTAGTTAATGATATGAATTTGTCTGATACTGCAACTAGTAAAATATCTTTTTCTGATATTACTTATAATAAACTAACAAAAGCATTAGAATACAATTTTAGTCAAAATATGTTATTTAACGAACAAATTTATAATTTAATTAGTACTATTAGAAGACATAATCCACCATCTAAATTTATATCTGACATATTAACTGATTCTAATGTTACTAGTGATAAAGAATTAGCTTGTGTTTTAATTTTATTAAGATTAGTTTCCTTTTTACCATCTGGTATTATTAAAAATTTAGATGGAACTTTAACGATTCACAGGCTAGTTGATAATCAATTTGGAATACTAAGTGATTTAAAAGAACAAGGATTTTTAAGTTGGACCAATATCACTGTTTGCAGACCTCATTGGGAAAGAGTTGGAACTAGTAATGCATATGAAAATCAAGGTTACTCTCAAGTTATATCAGAGGATGTATTAAATGCTTTAGGATTCTCTCCAAATATGACATCTGATCTAATTTAAATATAAAAATAGAAATAATATTTTATACTTTTATCATTTTACATATTTGCGTATTTCAAATACATAATAATGCTTTTTATTTATAATAATTTTTAATATTAATTTTTATTATAAAAATATACACGTAAAACATATATTTAATATGAGGATAAAATATATGGATCTGTTTTAGAATTCCAGAACATTAATATTAAATTTGATATTTAATTATTTTAAATGATTTTTATTGTGAAAATCTTTTTCTTTTCTTTTATTTATTATTATTTATTAAATATTAAAAACATTTTAATAAATATAACTAAAATTATTATGGAAAAAAATCAAAATAATTTTGAAAATAATGGATACACTGTTTTAAGAAATGTAATAAATCCACATTTATTAGAATATATAGCAAAACAAATAAAATTAACAGAAAAAATTCTTTGCTATGAAAAAAATGTTAAACCTAGTGATTATATGTTTTCAGATACACAAACAACAACTTCATTTGCATATTATTCTTCTTTAACTACGGAAACATTATTAGAATTATTACAAGAAAAAATAGAAGAAACAGTAAATAGAAAACTTTTTCCTTGTTACTCATATTTACGAATATATTATCAAAATTCTATATTGAATAAACATACAGATAGAATCAGTTGTGAATATTCTGCAACAATTTGTATTACTATAGATAAAGAACCGTGGGATATATGGTTTGAAACAAAAAATAATGAAAATATTAAAATATCTTTAGAGCCTGGAGACTTAATCGTATATAAAGGCACAGAGTTACAACATTGGCGTAATTTATATGAAAATAAAGAACAAATTCAAGTTTTTTTACATTATGTAGACCAAAATGGTGAATATAGTGAATATAAATATGATAAGAGACCTATGTTAGCTACTCATCCTTATAATATATCCAACCAGTAATTATATATTTATTACTTGAAATTGGCATTTTCCCACAATGAGGAAATGACCAATTTGCAGGAAACAAAATTAATTTACCCTTTTCTGGTTTTATTTTATAATCATTCCAAAAACAGGTTTCGCCTCCTTCTTCAACTGTATTTAAGTACCATAAAAATGTAATAATTCTATGTTCTTTTTTTGTATAATTTATATTAAAATCATTATGATATATATATCTTCCTTCGTTTTTTATATATTTTTGTACAATAAAATCATAGAATATAGTATCTTTTTTATTTATTATTGAAAAATGAGATTTAGAATTTTGAAATGTTTTGTTATATTCATCATGATGTAAACTATTTAAATATTGTTCCAAATTTTTAGTTAATTCTTTTAATAGACATTTATGGATTTTATACCATTTTTCACAATTTATAGGTATAGTAAAATCAGTAGTATTTTTAACATCTTTCTGAACACCACCAACAGTTAATCCATCTCGTTTACTGGATTCATTATCAAATTTAGTTATGATTTCATCACATAAATCATTACATATTGAATTATTTTTAACATATATAAATGAATCCATATGAAATATATTATATATAGAAATACTTTTATATAATAATAAAATATAAATATTATATTTTTATATTTTATTATTAATAATGACGATTGGCTTTCAATTTAAAGGCGTTGATATTAAATATTTAATTAACGAAAATCAACCTGAACCTAAAACATCAATTTCAACTAGTTTTGGACAATTACCTGATATAAGCAGTAGTTCTAGTGTAGTTAGTACATATAAAGTTAATATGAATTTTAATAAAAGTAGTAATTCCCCAGTATCATATGGACTCAAAATTAATAGTTTGTATCCAACAAATGTTTCAGACCATTATATGCCATATACTATAGAATTAACTAATGTAGGAAGTAATACAACACATATACCAACTTATTTTAAACATTTTAATGCAATTCTTATAGGAGGTGGAGGTGGTGGAGGTGTTGCAGGATATGCAACCAAACCAGCAAATAGTGGCGCAGGTGGTGGGGGAGGAGGAGGAGGAACGTTTTTATGTTACCAGTGTGAAAGTTTAGCAAGTTATTTTAGTGAAACAACATATCAAGGGACGCCTGTTTATAGTATTAATTATACTGTAGGAGGAGCAGGTTCAGGAGGTGATTACTTACCAAGTCTTGCTGATGCAACTCCAGGTGGTTCAACATCTATTAATTCAATTTTTGTGGCTAATGGTGGTGTAGGTGGTAGAAAAGGAAATGATAATCCAGGTGGAGGTGATTCAGGTAATGAAAATGGATCCGTTGGTGGAACCGGAGGTAGTACAGACAATCCTACAGACGGTAATGGAACAGGAAATACTGGAGGCTCCTGGCCAAACAGTAGAAGAGATGGTTATAGTGGTGATAGTACAATTAATGGAAATTGGATTAATTCTTCTATAATACCATATAGTTTAACGAACTATGGTAGAGGAGGTAAAGGAGGTCCACCAGCCAATCAATCGGGTTATCAAGCAGGAACTCCTGGTACACAAGGTTATATTGCTATATACTTATTTAGACAATAATATCAATAAATGCAACTAAAAGATATCTGTTTCCTTTTGTTATTTTCATTCCGGCGTGTTTGACTTTACCACAATGTACTAACATATCCCCTTGTTCTAAAGTATAATGTATGCCATCTGAAAATAGTGTTCCTCCACCTTCATAATCAGTTGATTCACTTAAAGAAATGTTTAACGATATTATGCTACCATCTTTATGTAATTCAAGTTCATTTTGTAAGTTTTCATTATATTTTACTAAAAACATATCTAAAACATTTAGTTTAACATCACATAACCCATACAATTTATTTATTTTACTCAATATATCAGTCAAAGAAGATAATATAAAACTAAAAATATTTGGAATTATATTTACAGGTAAATCAGTAGTTGGATATTTGTTATGACGATGATTTGTCCATCCTTGATTATTAAGAGCGTACTTTTCTCCTTCTGAAATAATCCATTTACAAATATCTTTACTATATATTTGTGGAATAATGAAACGTTGTAAAAAACGATTTACGTTGAATTCTTCATTATTTTTAATAAAATCCAAATCAGCCTTAACATTTATTTTTTTTTCTAAAATTTCTTGTATTTCTTTTTTTTTGAAGTTAACTATTACATTTTTTGATATATTTTTATATTCATCTAATTCATATAATTTTGTACTGTTATTTTCATATAATAAACTATCAAAAATAGTTAAATTTATCTTTGATTTATCGTCTAATTCTATATTATAAATACTAGAATCTTCTTCAAAAGTAAGATTTTTAATATTTTGACATAATATATTAGATTTTTTATTTGAAACATAATATTCTATTTTGGACGGTTTATGCGATTTCCATATATTTATTGCTAATATATATCTAGGATCATTATTTAATACAGTATTTGTTCTCGTAACACCGTGATATTTAGTTCCATCAAAATATATATGTTTTCCTTTTTCTGGATAAATAATAGAAAAACCTAATTGATTATCAAAATCTTTATATTTATATTCTTCATAATTTATGTTTGATATAAAAGTTGGATCTGTATGATTATTTAAATATGTAATACAAGAAAATAATGGTTTATATTGTTTTTTATTTTCGCTCCATTCATATTCATCACAATCAAAATGATATTCGTGTAAATTAGAGTGTTTTTTCATCCAAAATTCAATAAAAATAGAATCATCCAATTTAATATTTAATCTATTTAAATGCATATTACTTATTTGTAGCACTGCATTTTCTAGATCATCATAGTCTTCTACATTAGATTTAATATCTAATAACTTGATACCATTTGTATAATCTATGTATGTTAATAAAAAATCAATTGGAACTTTAATTTTGTAAATTTTAATAGAATTCATTATTATAATTAAATAATGATGTTTTTAATCCATTATTTAATTATATATTATTTTTGATATGTTTAATAATATTATGATTATAACTAAAAGTAATTATAATAAAAGACAATTCAATATAAAAAATAAATAATAATTAAAATACATATAAACTTATAATTTAATTCACCAAAATGCAAAACACACAAAAACACTATCAAAATACTATTATATTATTCAACTATTTTTAAATGGTGTAAATTCTCTATACATTTATAAAGATAAAATGCCTTATCTAATTTCAAAAATAAAGTATTTCCCGTTTGAACCCAATTTTTCTGATATGATGCTTTTGTTTTACTTGTACGATATGAAGATAAAATATCTCTCAAATAATAATAAATCTCGTGTTTAATATCAAATTTAATATGATTCAATCTTTTCAAATCTTCGTCATTATTTTCATGATATGAAATATAATTATTTTCATCAAAATCATATTCCAAACGATTTGTTTGCCATAAATCTAATAATTCATAGCCATAGACAGTTATAAATTTATCTAGTTCTAAAGAATAATAACAATTATAGTTAATATATTCAATAATATCAGTAGGATATTTTCGTAAAATACCTTTATATATAAAGTCTAAAAATTCAGTTTTAGATAATTTTTCTACAATATCTATAGTACACATAGGCGAATATAATTTTTTTTCTAGATAATCATATTTATAATTACAAATTAATTTTCCATTTCCCGACATATACCCATAAATAATACGAATTAAATCTATTGATAAACCCGATATTTTGTTTAATAATTTGGTTTCTTGGAAGATTTCATCTTGTTTTTTATACACACGACTTTTATGTAAATTTTCTGTTTTACGAATATAATCTTGTTTTTGTTTAATCTTATCTTTTCTTCTCGTCATTTTGATTATATGTAATTATATTATTTGTTGTTAATAGTAGTACAATAAATAATATTTCAATTTTTTTTACACCTTTTAACATTTTAAACTCAGCATTTTAAATATGCGTCGCATTAAATTAAGTTTTCATAAAATAATTGACTAGATTCAATTTCAAAATGAATTTCAGGAATTGATTCCCATTCAGAATAAGATTTTGCTTTACTTGTAGGTCTATCCAATTCAAGAAGTTCTTTTAAAGCAATCATTCTTCTCTCCAAAGGTTTATATTCTTTTCCTTTTATTTTTCTAGAAATATATTTCCATCGCCATTCAAATTGTAATGCTGCTTGCCAATCAGGAAATCCAGAAACATAACAGGCTCTTTTCCATTCTTCACCTTTATTAACTTTAATAGAGGTAGCAAATGCTCCTCCTTTGATTTCTTTATTATGTTGTCGTAATCTTCTATCTAAATTAACTGTTGCACCAACATAAGTAGAACCATTAGTTGAACAAAGAAGATAAACAAAAGACATAGATTAATTTCTGATGTTTTCTTTAAGTATAAAAATAATATATTTAAATATCAATACCCCTCCCGTATTTTTTCATTGCTTTCTTTAAGTTAAAAAATCAATAATATCTATTCTCGGAAATAAAAAAGTCAAAAAGTAAAAAGGGAAATTGAAATCGGACATTTTTAATGTCTATTTTTGAAAAGGTCAATAAAGTTTTGAAAAGAAAATTTCATAAAAAAGGAGTTTGCTACATAATGCTTTAAAAATCAAATTATCGTTATATTTTTTATTATCATAATTTTTACAAAAAAATATAAACTATTTTCAAAATTCATTTAGATACTTTTTATCTATTTCCAATATAGGAAATAATGGAAATAGGTTTTATAAAAAAAAAGAAAAACATTTTTAATTGTTTATTATGTCATTATATATGCAGCAGAAATAGTGATTTTATAAGACATATTTCCACATCTAAACATATTTTTAATGAAATAGGAAATGAAATGGAAATAAATGGCACTAAAAATATTAAAAAGAGCAAAAAAATAAATTACATTGATAGCATAAATGATAATACTCTTAATACTATATATAGCGCTAAAAAATCAAAAATAGTAAAAAATAGTGCAAAAATAAAAACTATTAATAATGATATAAATGAAATCAACTATGATGCCACAAACATAAAAATAATAAAAAAAGGAGAAAAATGCGTAAAAAATGAAAATAGTAAATCTATAATTATCAATAATACTATAAAAAATGAAAGCAAAACAGGTAATAATTTAAAAGAAATAAAGAACGCAATAGAAATAAAATGCGTAATAATAAAATGTGATACGTGTAATAAAGAATATCACACGAATTCTGGTTTATGGAAGCATAAAAAGATATGTGAAAAAGGATCTAATTCTTTAGATACGGTTACAGAAAATATTAATTCTGAATATATTATTAGTGAATTGAGAAAGAATCAAGAATTTTTAAAAGAATTATTATTGGAACAGAATAAAAATATATCAGAATTAGTAAAAAATCAGCAAATAATAACAAATACAACTACAAATAATATTTCCAATAAAAACACCTTTAATTTAAATATATTTTTGAATGAGAAATGTAAAGATGCAATGAACATTACAGATTTTGTGGATTCAATAAAACATAGTGTTCAGGATGTAGAAAACATTGGAACTTATGGGTTTATTGAAGGAATTTCTAAATTATTTATTCAAAATTTGAAGTTGTTAAGTATATATAAAAGACCAATACATTGTAGTGATGCAAAGAGAGAAATATTATATGTAAAAGATTCAAATAAATGGGAAAAAGATGAAAATAAAACAACCTTATTAAATGCTATAAAGAATTTGGATCATAAGAATATTATGAATATTGATAAATGGAAAAAAGAAAATCCAGAATGTAACGATTATGATAGTAAAAAGAATGAGATATACAATAAGATAATGTTTGAAAGTATGAGTGGAGAAAGTAATAATTATAATAAAATTATAAGTAATATATCAAAAACAGTAATTATTGATAAAACAGAACCCGAATAATTAAATTATTAATATCTTTTTTCTCTCCAAATTCAAAAAGAAAGATTATGATAATGATTATTTTTCCAAGTCTTTTCTTATTTAGTATATTTTCATTGTCTATTATTACTGTTAAACAAATAATGGATATTTACAACATTTCTTTTTATAACAAAGAGAGAGCAAAAAAAAGAAATAAAGAAATAATTACTATTTTATATTTTACTCTGAATTACAATTTCCTTTTCTTTTTCCTTTTCTCTCCAGAATGGAAATTGAAGAATGAAAATAGAATAGAATCTAGTAAAATTGTTAAATATTTTTTAACAAGTGAACTAGTGTTTTATATTATTCATAGAATTTCTCATTGTAAGTATGTGTATAAATATATTCATTCGTATCATCATAAGAATTATATTGTTTATCCGATGGACTTTTTAGATATGGATTATATAGAAATATTAGAATATACATTTACTTGGAATTTCCCATACTATTTTTTCCAATTAAATTTATTGGAATACTTTTTAATTCATTATTTTTATGTTACAAGTGGATTTTTATCACATTCGGATATATTGATAAATTTTCATACATTACATCATAAGCATTTTAATTGTAATTATTGTTTTATTCTTCCGATTTATGATATAATATTTCAAACATTTTTATATAAAAAAAGGATTTAGAGATTTTTATGTTGATAATATAAAAATAAATTATGGCAACAAAAAACCCAAAAGAAATATTATGCTGTGAAATATGCTGTTATGATACAAAAAGTAAGAGAGATTTTGAAAAGCATTTAGAAACACAAAAACATAAGAAAAAGATGAATACGGAGAATATGTCTTTAAAAATAGAAGAAGAAGGAAAAGAAAAGATATCATTTGTATGTGAAATATGTAAAAAATGTTATACTGATAGAACAGGGTTGTGGAAACATAAAAAGAAATGTGTTAGTAAAGAGAAAGAAAAAGAAATAGAAGAAAAAGAAGAAGTAGTATGTGAAAATAAAGCGGTATTAACAGAAGAAGAACAAGAAATAATAGATTCTGTATGTGAAGAGTTGAATACTTTAAATATTACACAAGAACAGTTAGTGTTTTTATTGATAAAACAATGTGAAGAGAATCATAAATTAAAGGAATTATTAGTTCAACAGAATAAAATAATGATTGCATTAATTGCAAAAACGAAGCAACTAATGGAAGAAAATGGTATTGTGGGGGATATAGATACAATAGAAATATAGTGTTTTCAAATATCAACTTCATTAATAGAAACATTAATTTTCTTTTTACATCCACGTTTATGTGCAGCCATCCCTTTTAAAGTATTGGAAGTATAAAAATTGCACAAGTTACATTTATATATATTTATATTTTGTATAGATGTAAATTGTGTAGATAAATACTTATTCAAATTATTAAATTTCACGTCTTCTAACTGATTTAATAATTTGGTTTGATTTTCTTTAATATATTTTTTAAGTTCTTCTTTTTGGCTATTAAATACTTGATGTTCTTTACTGATTTCATAAAGAATTTCTTTAGATATAACAATATCTTTTCCCATATTCATATAATTCAATTGTTCACTTAATTTATCTATAATTTCAATAGCAGAATTAATTTTATCAGAATTATGATTCACATTGTGAATAAAGATAATAATATTTGAATTTACAATATCAATTTGAAAATTATGGTATAGAATATATTTATAAAGAAATTATTATATTATAAAAATGTCAATTAACGAAAAAAATATGCCTATAAAAAGTAGAAGAATATTTAATATTAAAAGCAAAGAATATTCATTAGTATATAAAAAATTAGGAGAAATAATTAAACTAATTCAAAATGAAGATAAATTACAAAAAAGAATTGAATTATATAGTAAGATTTACAGTTGTGTATTAGAAAATTTTGATTTATTAACTTACAATAAGTTAATGTATAGAAATTCATTAAGTGATTTTTTAAATACTATGCTTTACAAAGGAGAAGAGAGTTTAAATATATTAAATACATATTTAGAGGGAGGATTAAAAATAAAAACATATTATAAACGATTATCAAAAATTTATTCTATTTTTGAAAAAAAATATTTAGATTATTCGTTAAAAACTTTAATACATACTTTTCCACATATTGAGTTGCTATTAGAAGAATTAAAAAACAAACCTGTTAATACAATTAATGAATGTTCTATTTGTTTTGAAAATATTAAAAAAAAAGATTGCATAACAACAAATTGTAATCATTCTTTTCATAAATTTTGTTTAGCTAAAAGTATATTGGAGAGAGAAACGTGTCCGAATTGTCGTGATATAATTTAAATAATTGAAATAAGTTAAATATTATTTTACAATATAAAATAATAAATGAAGAGAGAAAAAAATATAAGTAAGTTATTTTTGGATGAAAAAAAGAAACAAGAAAATGAAAGTAAAAAGAGGGAGACAATGAAAGAAATAGAATTAAAAACAGAAAAAAAATTAGTATTATCCTTAGAATCTGGAGAAATGACAAATCCAATAGTAGAAAAAGATAGTTCAAAAGTTCAGCATAATATGGATATATTACAAAGTCTTCTATCTGATGGTGCAAAAGAATTCAAAGAAAAAACAGGAAGAAATATGACATATTCAGAAATGAGAGAAATGTATGGATAGAAATGATTATTTATTTGGGTAAACATTTTTCAGGGATGTCTTTATAAAACCATTTTTCATTTTCAATGAGAGTATAAGAAATAACAAATTCTAAATCCCATATATCAAGAAAATAAATAAGTCCATCTTTAGATTTATATAATGAGTATAAATGACAATAACAACCATTTTGTCCAAATGTGTCATATAGACATCTATTTGTATTTTTAACTATAGATTTGTATAGTTCCAAACCATATAATAAGTCATTAATAGATATTTCACAAAGAGGTTTAGCAATACAATATTTTTCTATTTTAATAAATTTTTCTAGTTTTTCTATTTCTTTTTTATCTATAGGTAATGATGGACAAGGACACATTGTAAAATCAAAACATAAATATTTATCTTGTTGTTTATGAATAATTATTTCGGTTCCCAGCTCTATGATTTCTGTTATGTCTTCCTCCTCAACATCTTTTCTTGGTATTACTGTTTCATTAGTCATTTTTGTAAAAAAGTTATCTAAACGAAATAGATATTTTTTGATTTGTTTTTCCAATTGTTTTTTTGATATATATAATTTCTTTTTACAAGGAACATAATTTTCAATTACTTTCTCAAAATCTTGAATATTATTTAAATTATGAAGAATTTGTACTTTTGCATCATCCCAATCATCGGTATTTATAGAAAGAATAGATTTTTTTATTAAATAATTAATAATTACTTTAATAGATGAAGACATTTTGTTGATAAATTTTATTTATTCAATAAAATTATTTCAATTTTTATTTCTTTAAGTAGTTAAATAAATGATTTATATACTTAATATTTTGAATATAAAGAAATTAAAATAGATATATATGATTATTTAAAAAATGAGTAATAAATATCATATTAAATTAATTTCTCTCTTCATTCCATTTTGAAAAGAGAAATTATTTGGTTATATTCCCTTTAGTTTTCTTAATAGATTTTTCTTTTGGTAGTTCTAAAATAGGAATAATAACCTCAATAGGTTGATTTTGTAAAGAGGTAACAGAATTTATTTCCATATCTTCATCATTATCATTATTTACAATACCGTTTTTCATATCAAATTCTTTTTTAGCAGAACAATACCGATAATGTTGTAAAAGTGATTTTGGAATGAATTTTTCACAGTATTTACACATATTATCAGTTTGATTAGAGGAAAAAGCAAATCTAGAAGAGAGATATTTCTCCAAATTTGGCATTTTCAATTCGTTAATAGTGAAATTCATTTTTTCATTAAAGTCTTTTACAAGTTTTAAAAGAGTGTATTTTTGATTAACGTAGTTAGTGAATTCTTTATTGATATCTTCTAGTGTATCTTTTTCAATAATACACCCGTCTTCTTTTACAATGACTTCATCAAGTTTCATTTTAAAACTTTCTACAATTTCAATGGCTGTTTTTATTTTATCTACTTCAAAATTTACTTCGTGAACGTATAATAATACATTTCCATTATTGATTTGAATTTCAAAGTTTTGTTTATTTGTGATACCTTTATGTTGTGCAAGCATAATTCCAGAGCAATTTTGTATTTCACAATCACGAATGAACTTTTCTACTTCAAGTTTTGGTACATTTTTAGAATCGTGGTCTTTATTTTCAATAAGAATTTTAGGTTTGTTATTTCTGATAAGAATAATATCTCCAGTTTCTTTTTGTTCATTGCCAACGTGATCAATTTGAGCACACGGAAATAGGGAAAGTAGTATATTATAGGTTACGTGTTCGGATATATTACCTTTTCCAGAACCTTTTTCAAATTTTCTTAACATTTCGGAAACATTATTTTGTAGTAGTTGTTGAGAAGAGTTGCTTTCTGTGAATATCTGTTTGATTTCGTTGAGTTTCTTATCAGAATCGGATAATTTAGTTTCCATTCTATTTTCAGAAGATGAAATTAAGGTTGTTAATGTGTTATGCGTTTGTCCTAATGTCATATGAATATTTTGTAAGAAGTCATCAATTGTTTTTTTATCAAGAGTGGAGTTTAATAATTTGGATGTTTCTGTTAAGATAGAAGATTGTAAGAGTTTGAAATTGGAATTAATATCTTTAGATAATACTTCTTGATTCTTAGGGATGAGATCGTTGATAAGATTGGATGTCTTATCAAGTAAATTTGAATTGGTTTCTTTAATAAGAGGTTGTATATATTCAACATTATTAGAAGTTAGAATTAACTTTACATCATCAATATATTCTTTTCTATATTCAGAAAAACGGATGGTTAATAAAGAGGAAATGTCTGTTTGAAATTTGGAAATATCATTTCCAATTGTTTCCATTTTCAAAGTTAAGAGAGAAACATTATCTAATAACTTGGAAGCAAGAGTTGCATTTAAAGAGTTATCAATATTGGTAACGAGTTTTTTTAAAACATTTATAAATAAAATGTTCATATTTTCAAAATCTAGATTATATTTATTGTAGAATTCAAAAACTTCTTTATTATTTACGGTAAGCGTATAATTCTCCATTGTATATAAATGTAATTTTTATCTTTATATTGTTTGGTTCCTATTTTAGTTAAAAATAGGAACCTAAATTATTTGCGAATGAAAATAGGTTTCTAAATAGGACTAAAATAGAAACCTAATAAT
>Ga0209550_10000162_pt1 | contig 57106 bp, 49 predicted proteins | sample LauGreSuBDMM15SN_2_FD_187567 | JGI IMG/M metagenome (GOLD analysis project Ga0209550, IMG submission 187567) | Freshwater lake microbial communities from Lake Michigan, USA - Su13.BD.MM15.SN (SPAdes) (version 5) | ecosystem: Environmental > Aquatic > Freshwater > Lake | place: Lake Michigan... | reverse complement strand
ATCATTAAATTACCGACCACAAAATTTACAAATTCAACTTAAGCAACCTATTTTTAATATGGCGAGCTTTGATCTCTTTTCACAAGGTAAATTACAAACTGCGATCGGTGATGTGCAGTTTGAACAAGCGAAAATGGATTTGTTAATACGTGTCTCGCAATCGTATTTCGATATACTCGCTGCACAAGATGCGATTAGTTTTATTCAAGCTCAAAAATCAGCAATCACAGAACAACTCGCTTCAGCTAAACGTAATTTTGAAGTAGGCACTGCTACTATTACCGACACCCATGAAGCACAAGCACGTTACGACCTGACCTCGGCACAAGAAATTGCGGCAACTAATGATCTAGAAATCAAACGTAATGCCCTCGCTGTTGTGATTGGTAAAACTCCTAGTGAATTAAATCAACTCAGCCCAGGCATTAAGCTCTCTACACCAGAGCCTGCCAATGTAGATAAATGGGTAGAAAATGCAGCGACTGGTAATGTCGGTGTTGTTGCGCAAAAATTAGCTGTTGATATCGCTAAGCTAGAAATCAGTCGTAACCGTGCTGGTCATTACCCTAGCTTAGATGCAATTGCAAGTCGATCAGAATCTAAGGGCACATCTCCTTTTGATCCTTCCGGTACGAGCAATATTAATTCAGTCGGTTTGCAATTAACTATTCCACTTTTTTCTGGTTTTGCAGTGACAAGCAAAGTACGCGAAGCGATTGCATTAGAAAATAAAGCTAGTGCTGATCTCGATACAGCTAAACGCAATGCATCGCAAGCTGCTCGTACTGCTTATCTCGGTGTACAAAGCGGTCTATCCCAAGTCAAAGCACTAGAAGCAGCCGAAGTCTCTAGCAACTCAGCATTAGAATCAAATAAGCTGGGCTATGAAGTGGGTGTGCGAATTAATATTGATGTATTGAATGCTCAACAACAGTTGTATTCAACTCGACGTGACTTAGCTAAAGCGCGCTACGACACCTTAATCAATAGCTTAAAACTAAAGGCTGCTACAGGTTCGCTAACTGAAAGCGATATCGCACAAATAAATAGCCTGTTAAGTAAATAAAAACATATTCTCACTCACGCTAAATTTTCAGTCTTTGCTTAGCGAGAGTGATGACAGTGTTGTATATCACTCTATTTTTACTGCATTACCCTGCCGCGAAAAAATATCGCGTGTGAATAACTAGCTATACTCAAACTAGATTATTAGCTGATATTTTTTATTATCTGAATACTATTTTTTGCGTTTCTATTCTTTAATTGCATGCGTTATTTCATGCTTTTTTTGCATTATCAATGACGCGTTTTACGATGTTTGATTTTTTTAGGTGCGAGAATTTCATGAACTCACGGTATAACAAATCCGCTCTTTTTCTTCCGGCTTTAACACTCGCTTTACTGTGTGCCTGTAATAAAAAAACAGATGCACCTGCAGGCGGTGGTGCTCCACCTCCTATGCCTGTCGGTGTAATGGCGGTCGCGCCAGAACAAGTGGCTATCGTGACGGAATTACCAGGTCGGCTAGAAGCTACCCGTGTTGCTGAAGTGCGTGCCCGTGTTGCCGGCATTATTCAAAAACGTGTTTTTGTTGAAGGCTCCGATGTACGTGCAGGTCAGCTCTTATATCAAATTGATCCCGCACCTTTTCAAGCAGCTGCCAACAGCGCAGAAGCGGTCGTCGCTAGAGCTGAAGCCAATCTAGGATTAGCGAATACCAAACTTAATCGTTATCGCGTACTGGTTGAAAGTAATGCAATTAGTAAGCAAGAATTTGACGATCTACAAAGTGCACAAAAATTAGCATCAGCTGATGTAGTCTCTGCGCGAGCTGCACTCGATGTCGCTAAATTAAATCTTTCTTATGCTGCTGTGAGTGCGCCTATCTCAGGTCGTATCGGTCGTGCCCTTGTGACTGAAGGTGCGTTAGTGGGTCAAGGTGATGCGACACAACTGGCCTTGATACAACAACTCGATCCTATGTATGTGACGTTATCGCAATCGAGTGTGGAGTTACGTCGTTTACAGCAAACACTAAGCCAATCGAATAATGGCAAAGTAAAAGCGAAGTTACAACTCTTATTAGAAGATGGCAAAGTGTATGACCACCCAGGTCATTTACTCTTCTCTGATGTAACGGTTGATCCTAGTTCAGGTTCAGTTACCATCAGAGCGGAATTCCCCAATCCTAAAAATATTTTATTACCTGGTACCTATGTCCGCGTTCGACTAGAACAAGGTGTACGTTCAGGCACCATCACAGTTCCGCAACAAGCAGTGATGCGCACACCAGATGGTTCTTTAGTGATGACGGTGAATGCCGAAGGTAAAGTCACACCACGCCCTGTTAAAACAGATGGTGCTTATGGAACGAACTGGATTATTAGTCAGGGTTTGAAAGAAGGCGACACCATCATTGTTGAAGGCCTACAAAAAGCCAAACCTGGTGCGACTGTGAAACCTACGCCATGGCAAAAACCGGATGCAACAACTACTCCATCCGCTGCACCGCCTGCACCTAATGCCGCACCTGCTGCTGCACCTACAAAAAACTAAGGACCAACCGCTATGGCAAAGTTCTTTATTGATCGCCCAGTATTTGCATGGGTGATTGCACTTTTTATTTTACTGGCTGGTGTTTTATCTATTCCTAATCTGCCTGTTTCACAGTATCCGCAGATTGCACCACCAAGTATTGTTGTGACTTCTATCTATCCAGGTGCATCAGCACAAACGGTAGATGAAAGTGTGACGAGTCTGATTGAACAAGAAATGAATGGCGTAGAAAATTTACTCTACATAGAATCACAAAGCCAATCTGATGGTCAATCACAAGTAACCGTCACATTTAAAACTGGTACCAATCCTGAGCTTGCTGCAGTTGATGTACAAAATCGTTTAAAGCGTGTAGAAGCGCGCTTGCCACAAGCTGTGGTGCAACAAGGTGTGACTGTTTCTCGTACTCGTAGCAATCTTTTGTTATTTGCGAATCTGATTTCCACTGATGGCACACATAGTCCGATTGCACTCGGTGATTATCTTGCACGCAATGTCATCAATGAATTGAAACGTGTGCCAGGTGTGGGTGTTGCACAGTTATTTGGTACTGAACGTGCCATGCGTATATGGGTAGATCCGAATAAATTAATGGCGTATAAACTCACGCCTAGCAATGTAGTTGAAGCCATCAAATCGCAAAATGCACAATTCTCAGCCGGTGTATTAGGTGACTTACCTGCACCTAGTTCACAAAGAATGGCGACCTCGATTGTCATTACTGGACAACTGGCTTCGCCTGAGGAATTTGGCAATATCGTTTTACGCGCTAACCCAAATGGCTCCACTGTCAGAATACGCGACATAGCCCGAGTAGAAATCGCGGGACAATCTTATGGTTTTTCAGCGCGCTTAAATGGCAAACAAATTGCTGCGGTGGGTGTGCAGTTAACGCCTACTGCGAATGCACTAGAAACTGCGCGTCTAGTGCGTGCAAAAATGGAAGAGCTTTCTAAGTACTTCCCAGCAGGTATGAGTTATGTCATTCCTTATGACACATCATTATTTATTAAAATCTCCATCGAAGAAGTAATCAAGACTTTGTTAGAAGCTGTCATATTGGTGTTTTTAGTCATGCTGATCTTCTTACAAAACATACGCTACACACTCATCCCTGCAATTGTTGTTCCGATTTCTTTAATGGGCACCTTCGCCACTATGGCTGCATTTGGTTATTCCATTAATGTACTGACTATGTTTGGTATGGTGCTAGCGATTGGTATTTTGGTCGATGACGCAATTGTCGTCGTTGAAAACGTAGAACGCATCATGACTGAAGAAGGTTTAGCACCACGCGAAGCCACAATTAAAGCAATGAGCCAAATCACGAATGCCATTATTGGTATTACAGCGGTACTGATTGCTGTGTTTATACCTATGGCCTTCTTCTCTGGTTCTGTGGGTGCTATCTATAGACAGTTTTCTTTATCCATGGTGTCTGCCATGGTGTTCTCTGCCATCATGGCATTGACCTTAACACCAGCACTCTGCGCAACCATATTAAAACCTGTCGATCCTAATCATCATGAGCGCAAAGGATTCTTTGGTTGGTTTAATCGTTTTTTCAAACGCACCTCTAGTAGTTATCAAACAGGAGTAGAGAAAGTATTAAAAAACACTGGGCGCTACATGGCAATTTATGTAGGCATTATCTTATGTGTGGTGTGGATTACTCTGCGCATGCCTACTTCATTTTTACCAGCGGAAGATCAAGGCTATTTACTCGCCAATGTACAGTTACCACCAGGGGCGAGTGCTAGTCGTACGCTCACTGTGATGGAACAAGCTGAACAATATTTTCTAAAACAACCCGGTGCTGCTGGTGTGGTTTCAGTAACAGGTTATAGCTTCTCGGGTAATGGTCAAAATGGTGGCTTACTTTTTGTTCCGCTAAAAGATTGGGATGAAAGAAAAACACCCGAGCTAAGTTCAGTTGGTATGGCAACTAAAGCCATGATGTTAATGGGCATGATTAAAGATGCGATTGTCTTTACTGTAAATCCACCGGCGATTCGTGAATTGGGCAATGCAACTGGCTTCTCACTCAGACTACAAGATAGAACTGGTCAAGGTCATGATGCCTTACTCGCAGCTCGCAATCAATTACTAGGCATGCTCTCTAAGAGTCCGGTGATTAAGAGTGCACGACCTGAAGGTATGGAAGATTCACCTCAATTGAAACTAGAGATTGATAGAGATAAAGCGAATGCGCTAGGTGTATCGCTATCAGATATCAACGCAGCATTAGCTGCGACATTTGGCTCCACCTACGTGAATGATTTTGCGAATTTAGGTCGTCAACAGCGTGTTATTGTTCAAGCAGATGCAGATAAGCGTCTCATGCCAGAGGATATCGATCGTTTATTTGCGCGTAATGCACAAGGTAATATGGTGCCATTTTCTGCTTTCGCACGTACTCGCTGGATCAACGGTCCCGTTCAACTAATACGCTTTAATGGTTATCCTGCAATGAAATTGCAAGGAGATGCAGCACCAGGTTATTCTTCCGGTGATGCCTTAGCTGAGATAGAAAAATTAGTCTCGCAACTTCCTCCAGGCTTTGGTTATGAATGGGCAGGTCAGTCATTCGAAGAAAAAGCAGCCGGCTCAGCAGCGATTGCATTATTTGGTCTTTCCTTACTAGCTGTCTTTTTAGTACTCGCTGCTTTATATGAAAGCACATCGATTCCAGTTGCTGTTTTGTTAGTGGTGCCACTCGGTGTATTAGGTGCACTCTCTTTCACCATCATGCGTGATATGCCAAATGATGTGTATTTCAAAGTAGGCTTAATTGCCATCATTGGTCTCTCAGCTAAGAATGCAATTTTAATTATTGAATTCGCCAAAGATTTACAAGCGCAAGGTATGGATTTAGTGGAAGCCACACTGACCGCTGTGAAACTACGTTTCCGTCCTATCATCATGACTTCCCTTGCCTTTATTCTTGGTGTGTTGCCTTTAGTGGTTGCCACCGGCGCTGGTTCGGCAAGTCAACGTGCGATTGGTACAGGTGTGATGGGTGGAATGATTGCAGCGACTGTACTGGCAGTATTTTTCGTACCTGTATTTTTCGTTGTGGTTCGTCGCTTATTTAAAGGCAGTGAACGTCAACGCAAACTCTATGCTGCCCACATGGATAATAACGAGGCAAAAGAATGAACAACAAAAATAACCATGCAATGAAACGTTCACCATTTTATTTGGTACCACTTGCTGCTTTACTGACTGCAGCATGTATGACGCCGCAATACAATAAACCGGTCGCACCTATACCTGCCAACTTTCCGATTGCTCAAACAGACTCGAGTCCTGCTGCAGTCGATATAGGATGGCGTGCTTTTTTCAAGAATCCGGAATTACAAGAGGTCATTGCCGCTGCGCTCGCAAATAACCGTGATTTAAAAACCATCACCTTGCAAGTTGAAGAAGCCCGCGCACTGTATGACATACAAAGTGCAGATCGCTTACCAAGTTTGAATGCCACAGCCAGTGAATCACGCTCTAGAGCATTATTGACCACATCGACGCCGATTAATCGTACGGTATATCAAGTTGGTTTAAGTGTGACTGCGTTTGAATTAGATTTATTTAATCGCGTTAAAAATTTATCAGCTGCAGCACTCGCCCAATTCATGGCAACTGAAGAAGCGCGTCGCTCTGCGCAAATTTTGTTAGTCGGTGAAGTCGCAAAATCTTGGCTCACTGAACGTACTTTGTATGAACAAGTTCAACTTGCCACTCGTACTCTGGAAGGACGACAAGCTTCATTTGATTTAGTAAAAAAACGTTTTGATGCTGGTATCACCAACGCTCTCGAATTAAGACAAAGTGACACACTAGTGCAATCTGCACGTGTTTCGCTGTTAGCACTGAAACGCCAACATGCCTTGAGTGTGAATGCTTTACAAGTGTTAGTTGGTACGCAAATTCAGTCATCTGCTGCAAATCAGTCTTTAGCTAAACAAGAAATGCTAGCAACAATAGGCGCGGGTTTGCCTTCTGAGTTACTCACTCAACGGCCTGACATACGTGCTGCTGAACAAAGACTACGCGCTATGCAAGCTAATATCGCTGCTGCACGTGCTGCATTTTTCCCGCGTATTGCACTCACTGCCGGAGTAGGTACCGCAAGCACTGACTTATCTAGTTTATTTAATAGCGGTCAAAATACGTGGAGCTTTGTGCCTAGTGTGAGCTTGCCTATTTTTGATTCAGGTAGAAATAAAGCAAATCTTAAAGTAGCAGAAGTACGTAGCGAAATAGCGGTTACTAGTTATGAAAAAACCATACAAGTCGCTTTCCGTGAAGTAGCAGATGCACTGGCTGCACGCGCTACATTGAATGATGAAGCTGATGCTCAACAAGCCGTGCAAAAATCGCAGTCTGAAAGATTAGTACTGGCGCAAGCACGCTACCAAAATGGCATTGCGAATTATCTAGAGGTGTTAGACGCAGAACGTGAGCTATTCACAGCTGAACAGCAATTACTACAAACGAAATTACTCAATCTGACGAATGCAATTGATTTATATCGTGCACTAGGCGGTGGCATACAAGAAGTGAGTAAGTAAATTATGCTGTCTAGATTGCTCTTGATTGAGCAGTCCGTTGGTGCTGGTGATGGTAATTAAGCGATGGCAAGCGTGGTGAAGTATTTCACCCCTTGCCATTTTTTATGTGTGTTTAATTCTGCTTGTTTAGTTCTGCGTGTTTAATTCTGCGTGTTTAATTCTGCGTGTTTAATTCTAATTTACCACTTGGAATAAACTGTATTGGCTAAGGCTGTCACTGTGCGCTTGGTTGCACCCCTATCATGCTCGACAAATGCAATCGCTTGTTCTGCCATGTGACTGAGCATGTCAGGCGACTGCAACATCTCAATTATTTTTGCAAATAATGCGTCTGCATCTTTAACACGCACAGCAGCACCTGCATGAATAGCTGCTTCACTAACTTGTGCAAAATTAAAGGTATGCGGACCTACTAATGCTGGCTTGCCACATGCATTAGCTTCAATCAAATTCTGCCCACCTAATGGAAGTAAACTTCCGCCTATAAACGCTATATCGCATGCAGCATAATAAGCAAACATTTCACCCATGGTGTCACCCAACAGTACAGATACCTCGGATGGCAAAACGTCAATACCTAATTGACTGCGTCGCATCATGTTTAAGTTATGTTCCTCTGTCATAGCAGCGACATGGTCAAAGCGTTGTGGATGTCGTGGAACAATAACTAATAAAAAATTTTCAGGTAACAGAGCTTTACTCGCCACGAACGCATCGAGAATTAAACGCTCCTCCCCTTCGCGCGTGCTTGCACAAAGAAATACTGCTCTATCAGGAAATTGCTCACGCAATGCGGCACCCGCTTCCAACATATACAACGGCGGTTCAATATCAAATTTCATATTGCCGCTGATTTCAACTTTTCTCGCACCGATTTTTTTTAAGCGATTCGCATCATGCTGCGATTGCGCTGCAACTAAAGACAGCGAACGCATCGCTACTTGAATCAGATTTTCGAATTTCTTTGCGCGACGTAATGAGCGCTCAGATAAACGTGCATTAACTAAGGCAACTGGCACATGAAAACGCACACAACTCGCTACCAATGACGGCCACACTTCTGTTTCCATCAATATGCATAAGGCAGGTTTGGCATGGGCGATGAAACGTCTAGTCATCGTAATCGTGTCATACGGTAGATAAGCTTGAACAATATTCGGTTCATCAGCAAACAGTTGCCGACCTGTTTCACGACCAGTTGGCGTCATATGCGTGAGCAAAATTGTGTGTCTTGTATAGACTTTTAATAGCTCAGTGATTAAGGGTTCTGCTGCGCGCGTTTCACCGACTGAAACAGCATGTATCCAAATCACTGGCTCTGTGACTGATGGAAATTGCAGCGCCAGCCGCTCTAAGATATGACGTCTATAACCAGGTTCTTTACGCCCTAACCACCACAGACGAAACAACACCAAAGGCAGAATAACCCACCAAATCAGGGAATACAGCCAAAGTTTCATGGTGATTTTCTAGAGTCTAAAACAGCTATAAACAAAGTCGTGGTCTTAGAAATTTAAAATGGCAAGGTCACATCAGGTTTCACTGCCAAAATGGCGCGACCTAATTCTTGTTGTATGCGCGTTAATGCTGCTTGATTTTCTGCTTCGAATCGCAACACTAAGACCGGTGTGGTATTCGACGCTCTAACTAATCCGAATCCATCGTTATATTCAACGCGCACACCATCCGTAGTGATGACTTCGCGTGAACCTACAAATGTGGTCTCTGATTGTAAGCGCGCTACTAATGCGTGATTCTCACCCTCACCCACTTCTATTTGTAATTCAGGCGTAGACATAGACTGAGGCAAAGCATTCAATACTTTATTCGGATCGACTTCACGACTGAGTAATTCTAATAAGCGTGCACCTGCATATAAGCCATCGTCAAAACCATACCAACGATCTTTAAAAAATACATGGCCACTCATCTCGCCACCAAGTGGCGCGCCTGTCTCACGCATTTTTGCTTTGACTAAGGAGTGTCCCGTTTTACCCATCATAGGCACACCACCGGCTGCACGCACTACTTCAGCTACATGACGACTACATTTCACGTCATATAAAATCGGCGCACCAGGATGACGACTTAAGACTTCTTTCGCAAACAACATCAGTTGTCTATCAGGATAAATAATCTGACCATCTTTGGTGACCACACCTAAGCGATCACCATCACCATCAAAAGCTAAACCTAGTTCTGCATCACTGTTTTGTAATTCACGAATTAAATCTTGTAAGTTTTCTGGATGGGCAGGATCAGGATGATGATTCGGGAAATTCCCATCGACTTCACAAAACAGTTCTTTGACTTCACAACCTAGCTGTCTATATAAATCGCCAGCAAATGCACCTGCTACACCATTACCGCAATCGATGACGATTTTCAGAGGACGCTGTAACTTCACGTCACCTACTATGCGTTCTAAATATGCAGCACGCAAATCTTGTTGTTGATAGCTTCCCTGACCTTGTGAAAATTTTTCACTTTGTATACGTTCATATAAGGCAGTGATGGTGGCGCCATAAATTGCTTCGCCTGCTAGTACCATTTTAAAACCATTGTAGTCAGGTGGATTATGACTACCTGTTACCATAATGCCGCTAGTAGCACCGAGTACATTGGTAGCGTAATAGAGTATGGGTGTCGCAACTAAACCAATATCGATAACATTCACACCTGTAGCTTGCAAACCTTTTGCTAATGCAGCTGACAAACTTGGACCTGAGAGACGACCATCACGGCCTATTACAACCGTGCCTTCCCCTTTTTCTTTTGCAGCAGAACCAAAAGCTTGGCCGATTTTATAAGCGATATTTTCATCTAAGGTCTTACCTAATACACCGCGTATATCATACGCTTTAAAAATTCCGGGATTAACTGGCAATGATGATGGATGCATAATGGTAAACCTTGATTTAAGTAATACGTGATCTACTGAAGTGATTTTATAAATCGTCCTGACAGTCTTTTAATGCCTGCTGCCATGATGGCAATGCAAAAAATTGTTGTTGGAATTTTTTTATACTCAATACAGAATTTTTAGGACGCGGCGCAGGCAAAGGATACTGTTCTGTTGTGATGGCATGTAATTGCGGTTTATTTAGTACAGTGGGATGAGCAAAGATACTTTGAGCAAAGCCAAACCAAGTTGTTTGCTCACCTGCGACCAGATGATAGATGCCGCCACTTTTTTGCATTTGCTCTGTAAGCTTACCTTGCTGCTGCAATTGCTGAATCACACGTACAGTTGCATCGGCTATGGTGTGCGTCCAAGTTGGCGCGCCATGTTGATCAGCAACGATAGATAATTCTTTTCTGTCTTTTGCTAAGCGCAGCATGGTCAATAAAAAATTTTGACCGACTAAGCTATAGACCCAACTAGTGCGAAAAATAAAATGCGGCACACCAGTGGCAGCGATCGCTTGCTCACCCGCTAACTTACTACGACCGTAGACAGATAAAGGATGGGGCACATCTTCTTCCGTCCACGCACCTTGTTTACTGCCGTCGAATACATAATCAGTTGAATAATGTATGAGTGCAGCACCAAGCTTGACTGCTTCTTCTGCCAAAATTTTTGGTACTTCTGCATTTACCGCAAAAGCGAGTGCTTCTTCTTGTTCTGCTTTATCTACAGCTGTATAAGCAGCAGCATTAATCACTAAATCAGGTTGAAACGATTGCATGACTGCGCGACATGAGTCTGGATTGGATAAATCCATTTGCGTACGATCGACTGCTAAGACCTCAACTAAGCCGTCACCCAAGCCAACCAAGCCACGGAGTCGTGTTTGCAGTGCTTGCCCTAATTGACCGTTTTTACCTGTGAGTAGAATTTTCATACAATAATTAGGGAAATACTTCGGCCTGTGCAAGCGGCAAACCTATCTTATCTTTCGCAGATAACAAAGGTTCAGCAGTCAAAGGCCAGTCTATGCCCAATGCAGGATCATTCCATAACAAACTACGTTCATATTCAGGTGCGTAATAGTCTGTTGTTTTATATAAAAACTCTGCATGACTACTCACGACTAAAAATCCATGCGCAAAACCTGGGGGTATCCAGAGCTGTCTGTGATTTTGTGCAGACAACATGACTGCCACGCTATGACCAAAGGTTTCTGAATGCTTGCGTAAATCCACGCATACATCAAAGACTTCGCCTGCAGTCACTCGGACTAATTTGCCTTGTGGCTGACGAATTTGATAATGCAGTCCACGCAACACATGTTGTGCTGAACGAGAATGATTGTCTTGTACAAAATGCGATTTCACGCCAGTTAATTCTTCAAACCGCTTTTGATTAAAGCTTTCAAAGAAAAAACCTCTCTCATCGCCAAACACCTTAGGCTCTATGATTAAGACATCAGGAATATTGCAGCAAATGACTTTCATAATTTTTTTAAAATGCTTTTTCTTCTAATACGCGCAATAGATATTGACCATAGCCGCTTTTCTTTAAAGGCTCTGCCAGCTTTTGTAATTGCTCTGCATTGATGTAGTTTTGACGGAATGCGATTTCTTCAGGGCACGCTACTTTCAAGCCCTGCCGTTTTTCGAGTGTAGCGATGAATTGTGACGCTTCTAATAAAGATTCATGCGTACCTGTATCTAACCAAGCCATACCTCGACCCATTAGTTCTACATTTAATTTACGCTGCTCTAAATAGACACGATTCACATCAGTGATTTCTAATTCACCACGCGCTGAAGGTTTAATCGCAGCTGCGATATCACAGACTTGTTGATCATAAAAATACAAACCAGTGACTGCATAATTTGACTGTGGCTTAGCCGGTTTTTCTTCTATGCTAATGGCACGACGCTCTGCATCAAAGCCTACTACACCATAGCGTTCAGGATCATGCACATGATAAGCAAACACAGTTGAGCCATCTTGTCGTGCATTAGCTGTTATCAGACTCTGATAAAGATCGTGGCCATAAAATAAATTATCGCCAAGTATCAATGCTGATGGATGGGATCCAACAAATTCACGCCCTATGATAAAAGCTTGTGCTAATCCATCCGGCGAAGGTTGCACTGCATATTGAATATTCATGCCCCATTGGCTTCCATCACCAAGTAAGGAACTAAAGCGTGGCGTGTCTTGTGGCGTAGAGATCAGTAACACATCACGTATACCAGCCAACATGAGCGTAGTCAGTGGATAGTAAATCATGGGTTTGTCATACACAGGCAACAGCTGTTTAGACACTGCGGTTGTCGCTGGATATAAACGTGTGCCTGAACCGCCTGCCAATAAAATGCCGCGACGCGCTATGTTAGTTTGACTCATGCGTGTTTTCCTTCGCGCTTAGCGTAATTCTTATCCATCCACTTTAGATAATCACCTGACTGTACTTTACGAACCCACTCTTGATTTGCGAGTGTCCATTGCACAGTTTTACGCATACCCGTTTCAAATGTCTCAGCCGGTTTCCATCCTAATTCACGTTCGATTTTACGTGCATCAATGGCGTAGCGTCTGTCATGCCCTGGTCTGTCAGTAACAAAGGTAATCTGTTCGCGATAGGAACGCGCTGTTGGTGATAATTCATCTAACAAATCACATAAGGTATGCACCACATCCAGATTGGCTTTTTCATTCCAACCACCGATGTTATAAGTTTCACCTGGCTTACCATCTGCGAGTATGCGACGTAGTGCAGAACAGTGATCACCGACATATAACCAATCACGTACTTGTTGACCATCACCATAGATAGGTAAAGGCTTACCTGCTAAAGCATTCGCAATCACTAAGGGAATGAGTTTTTCTGGGAATTGCAAAGGCCCATAATTATTTGAGCAGTTACCAGTCACAACGGGTAAACCGTAAGTGTGATGCCAAGCACGCACTAAATGATCTGAAGCAGCTTTCGATGCAGAATAAGGACTGTTAGGTGCATAAGCAGTGGTCTCAGAAAATTGTGGATCGTTGGTACCTAATGATCCAAACACTTCATCGGTAGAGACATGCAGAAAACGGAAGTTACTACGTTCCGTTTCAGATAGGGTCGCGCTATAAGCACGTGCTGCTTCTAATAAACTAAAGGTGCCATCTACATTCGTGCGTATGAAATCCCCAGGACCATGGATAGAACGATCAACATGACTCTCCGCAGCAAAATGCAAAATCGCGCGTGGCTTATGCTGCTTTAACAGCGTCGCTATCAACTCACGATCGCAAATATCACCATGCACAAAATGATGATGCGGATTATTCGCCAGTGGCGTTAAATTGTCGGGATTGCCCGCATACGTCAGTTTGTCTAAATTGATAACAGGCTCATCGCTAGCAGCCAACCAATCCAAAACAAAATTCGCTCCAATAAATCCGGCACCGCCGGTTACAAGAATCATGCTCGACCTTATCAATTAATTAATTTTTACGCTCGCTTACATACTAGCTTCGGACCCCAATATTGTCCTAAGCCATTGTATTTACTGGTTATTTACTTCATCCCAGTACTGCAAACGCTGTATTTATACCTACTATATCGACTGCACTGCATTTTACGTGAGTGGTCACTGTCCCTACAACAAACTAGAATGATTAATCTTCCTCTTTTTGAGTACTTTTCCCCATGTCCACCTACGCCATAGGCGATATTCAAGGCTGCGCCGAGCGTCTAGATGCTTTGCTGGTTCTAATTCATGCAGAGTCGCCCGATGCAAAATTAATTTTTTTAGGCGATTTAGTCAATCGTGGCCCGAATTCTCTTGCAACTTTGCGCAAAATTCGTGACATGGGTGCACGCGCCCAAGTGGTGTTGGGTAATCATGATTTACATTTGTTAGCGGTGTCGCAAGGCATACGTAAACCGCATCCGGCTGACACCGTGATGGAGATACTAGAAGCCGACGATAGAGAAGAACTACTCACTTGGTTACGTCATCAATCACTCGCCTTATATGAACAAGAGCATTTACTGGTTCATGCAGGTGTACTACCCCAATGGAGCATCACACAAGTTTTATCACTCGCTCAGGAAGTAGAAACGAGTTTAAGAAGTGAGCACTGGGTAGATTTTTTGCGTGAGATGTATGGCAATCAACCTACCAGTTGGCATGATAATCTTGAAGGTGCGGCGCGCATGCGTTGTATCGTAAATGGTTTAACGCGTTTACGTTATTGCACTGCTGATGGAGAAATGGAATTCATTACGAAAGAATCACCAGGTAATCCTATGCCGGGCTACATGCCTTGGTTTACCGTTCCGAATCGACTCACTGCAGCAACTACAGTCGTATTTGGACATTGGTCTACTCTTGGACTCTCACTGCAAGATAACATCATAGGACTTGATACAGGTTGCGTATGGGGCGGCAAACTAACAGCATTGCGACTTGCTGATCGGGCTTTACTGCAAGTGTCCTGCCCTCCATATCAGCGTCCGTTTTAAATCTCTGTATTAAATTTTTACCTCAAGTACCTTTGCAATTTTTGCCTGCATCGTTACCGCAAGCTCTCTTCTATGTGCACCTGTACTACTGACTGCAGGCAAGCGAATTAATTCTGCATGCATAGCAGGATGACGCATGATCATCAGCACGCTTTCTGCAAAACTCATCTCACCAATGAAATCAGCCGCAAGATGATAATTACCCGCAGCATCGCGATAACGAATTGCATAAGCTTGCACTGGCACTTGCGCTTCTATCGCAGCCTCAAATAAATTCGCATGAAATGGTAATACCGTTCCTTGCGGTGCTGTTGTACCTTCAGGGAAGAAAGCTACACGTTCACCGTTATGTATGCTTTGCACTAGTCCAGCATAAATACGTCGCACATCACGTTGTTTACCACGCGCGATAAAAATCGTTCCTGATTTATCACATAACCAACCTATTAAAGGCCAATCACGTATATCTGATTTTGCGACGAAGCGACAAGCATGCACGCTATTAATAACGAAGATATCCAACCAAGAAATATGATTACAAATAATGAGCGCCGGAGATACAGGCTCAGCTTTTGCGACATTATTGAGTTGTAAGGTGACGCCGCAAATTGCTATCAGTTGCGCCGACCATTTTTGTATACGACGCTCTTTACCTGCATGATCAAGAAAGGGGAATAGCAAGCCACACTTGACTAGCCCCACACCTAAGTGCACAGCCAATCTAAGCAAAGAAAAAATTGAAACGCTACGCATAATCAACAACCCTTAGCGCTGAAAAACAATACGACCAGAGACTAAGGTGGTATGCACTTGCCCTTGTAATTCATAACCCAAGAAAGGTGTGTGTTTACCTTGACTTAATAAAGCCGAGGCTTGAACAGTCCACATGGTGTCTGGATTAAAGATACAGATGTCTGCTGCACTACCTACACTCAACTGACCAGCAGTTAAACCAGCAACGCGTGCAGCATCGACTGTGATGCGTGAGAGTGCATGACTTAGTCGTTGATTTGATTGTGCTACTGATGCATCTGCCCACTTCAGTGCCAGTGAGAGTAGCAACTCTAAGCCCGTTGCACCAGGTGAAGCTTCTCCAAACGGGAGTAGTTTTTCATCATCATCTACCGGCGTGTGATCAGAACAAATTGCATCGACTGTGCCATCAGCTACCGCAGCACAAATCGCTTCTCTATCACGTTGACTACGTAGTGGTGGAACCATACGTGCATTTGAATCAAAAAATCCTATGTCTGCATCAGTGAGATGTAAGTGATGTGCACCAACGTCACAAGTAACAGGTAATCCTTCTGCTTTTGCAGCTCGCACTAATGCAATACCATCAGCAGAAGATAAACGACATAAATGTACTCGCGCACCAGTCGATCGCATTAATTCAAAAATAGTATGTAAGGCGATGGTTTCACTAATGACGGGTACACCAGCTAAACCTAGGCGCGAAGCTAATGGACCGCTATGCGCAATACCGCCTTTACCTAAATGCGGATCTTGTGGACGCAGCCATACCGTGTAGCCAAAAGTTTGCGCATACTGCATGGCACGTAATAGCACTGTTGTATCTTGTATGGCATGTTCGGCTTGCGAGAAACCGACACAACCTGCTTCTGTTAACTCAGCCATTTCAGTCAGTTCATGGCCTTTGAGTGCAATCGTTAATGCACCTAAGGGATAGACATGCGACTGATTCAAACTGCGTGCTCTATGCACTAGCATTTCAACTAAACCGGGTTCATCTAATGCAGGATCGGTATCTGGAGGACAGACTAAACTAGTGACGCCACCCGCTAATGCAGCTTGTAATTCTGATTCCAGTGTAGCTTTGTATTCATAGCCGGGCTCTCTTAAGCGCACTGATAAATCTACCAAGCCGGGCGCCACAATTAAACCACTCGCATCTATCTTTTGTTCAGCAACAAAACCTAAAGGTGCTATGCCTATTGCAGCAACCTTACCATCTATGATGAATAGATCTTGCTTAGCATCGATCTGATTAGCAGGATCAATTAAGCGTCCGTTTGTGATCTGAAGTTTCATCTCTTATTCTCGTTATTCAGCATATTGTTAAGTTAGATAAAACCATTTTTTAAGTACCAGCCAACATACTCATGACTGCCATACGTACTGCGATACCGAAGGTCACTTGCGGCAATATCACGGCTTGTGCACCATCAGCTACAGCAGAATCAATTTCTACACCACGATTCATAGGACCTGGATGCATCACTATTGCATCCGGCTTCGCTAAAGCTAGTCGTTCTGGTGTTAAGCCATAGCTTTTAAAATATTCTTGTGCCGATGGTAAGAGCGCGCCTGTCATACGTTCATTTTGTAAGCGCAACATGATGATGACATCAACGCCTTTTAAACCTTCATTCATATCGGTAAAGACACGCACACCCATTTGTTCTAAACCACTAGGCAACAAGGTACGTGGGCCGATAGCTCTCACCTCAGGTACACCTAAGGTAGTTAAGCCATGAATATCCGAGCGGGCTACACGACTATGCAAAATATCGCCAACTACTGCCACTGTCAGATTGGTGAAATCTTTTTTATAGTGACGTATGGTGTACATGTCCAACAAGCCTTGCGTAGGATGCGCATGTCTTCCATCACCTGCATTGACTACATGAACATGGGATTGTCCGGTTTCGATTAAGTGTTTAGCGATCAGATAAGGCGCGCCTGATTGCGCATGTCGTACGACAAACATATCAGCATGCATGGCTGCCAAATTATCGATGGTGTCGAGTAGAGATTCACCTTTACTCGCACTCGATGCAGAAATATTCAGATTGATGACATCCGCTGATAAACGCTTAGCGGCAATTTCAAAGGTGGTACGTGTGCGGGTAGAATTTTCAAAGAATAAATTGAATACACTTTTACCACGCATGAGCGGGACTTTTTTTACATCTCTATCACCGACTCCGACAAAAGAAGAAGCGGTGTCGAGTATGCGAGTCACTACTGCACCGGGCAGACCTTCTATGGTGATTAAATGTTGTAACTCACCGTTTTTATTTAATTGCGGATTATGCATGGTCTACCGTAAGGGTAAGGCGGCCATCATCAGCCTTTTTCAAAATAAGTGATTGATTTGCTTCTAGCTTAATTTTTTTCGCTACAAAATCTGCTGCGACCGGTAATTGTCTTCCACCTCTATCTAACAAGGCAGCCAACATGATTCTTGCCGGACGACCATAGTCAAACAAAGTATTGATGGCAGCGCGAGTTGTGCGTCCTGTGTATAAGACATCATCAACTAGTAAAATTGTGGCGCCTTCAATTTCGAAAGGAATATGACTAGGTTTAACATCAGCATGCAAACCGCGCTTAGCATAATCATCGCGATAAAACGATACATCGAGAAAACCTATCTCTTTGATTTGCAAACTTTGCGCTAGTCGCTCAGCTAACCAAGCACCACCAGAATAAATACCGACTATCGCAAGCCGCTGCATACCAGTCAGCTCTTGTTTGACTTGTGCTTCTAGAGTTTGATACAACGCTTCTGCGTCAAGTTCGGGTAGAGTCATAATCATCAAAATATTGTTGAAGAATGATGGCAGCAGCTTGATCATCCACAGGTTGATTTTGTTGTTGTACTAGCACTGCAGAGGAATAACGTTCATCTACTAACACTGTCGCTATTCCAAAACGTCCGTGCAACTGATTCGCAAAGCGTCGACAGCGCTGTGTCATTTCATGTTCCTCACCATCTGGATGTAATGGCAAACCCACCACCGCCAGTTGTGGCTGCCATTCTTGTACCAGCAGTGCTATCGCATTAAATTTTTCTTCATTAGTCGCAGCAGTAATGATAGTCAAAGGACTCGCTTGCTTTAAAACAGTATTACCAATCGCGACACCTATGCGCTTAAGGCCAAAGTCAAAGGCCAATATGGTTTTCACGCTGTTAGGTTTTCACAAAAAACTGCATCAATCACGCATGCCCTGCATCGCCAGTCAGACGGCTAGGATCTATACCGAGTAAATTCATCGCAGCGACAAAGCGTTCTTGTATCGGTATCTCAAACAAGATTGCAGGATCAGCAGGTACTGTCAGCCATCCATTGCGCAAAATTTCTTCTTCTAATTGACCGGCACTCCAACCTGCACAACCTAATGTCACCAAAAACTGGCTGGGACCACTACCGGCAGCAATCGATTCCAATACATCACGCGAGGTAGTCAATGCAAGTTCATCATTAATTTTTAGTGATGAACTATAGGTAGTCGCTGAAGTATGCAAAACAAAACCACGCTCGACTTGCACCGGACCACCAAACATCACCGGTTCAGCAGGTAGTAAACCAGCATGCGGATTAATCTCTAGCGTCATATCTAAACGCGAGAATAAAACATCCATAGTCATGTCAGTTGGTTTATTAATAATCACGCCCAATGCACCGCCAATATGATGTTCACAGAGATAGACTACTGTGCCACCGAATATGGGATCCAACATGGAAGGCATAGCGATTAAGAAGTGATTCGATAAATCGAGTTTGACTTCGTTATCTGCAGCTTGGGGAATAGAATAAATGCGGTCATCCTCAGCTGAAACGGAGGGTGAAGAGAGTGAGGCGGGACGTATCTTGCCTTGCTTGGCCATAGATCGAATTTTATCAGCTTTGCAGATTCTTAGATCGATTGTTCCATCGTTTTTACACAAACTAGCTAGCCCGCGACGTTCTAAAATGTAAACCAAACATGCATTGCCAAGAAATAATGGCCGAGAAACGCTACACTTCCCTCTCATGCTTTGGTCTGCTGTAGCTATTACAGTACTGATCCCCGTTCACATTTCGACTTTCTCACATGACCGATATGACAAGATTTGATCATTCACTGGTGTGGCTACGCCGTGATTTACGCCTATTTGATCAGGCTGCACTGCATCAGGCCTTGATACAAAGCCGACATGTGTATTGTGCTTTCATTTTTGATAAAGCTATTTTGACTCCATTACTAGAAAACGGCGCAGAAGATAGGCGCGTCGCTTTTATTCACGCTAGCTTGTTGGAATTGGATGCCGAGCTCAAGAAACTAGGGGCTAGTCTAATTGTGCGTCATGCTGATGCGGTTGATGAGATTCCCCATCTGGCAAAACAACTAGGCGTGCAAGCTGTGTTTATAAATCATGACTATGAACCGCATGCAATAGCACGCGATGCAAAAGTTTCATCCGCATTAGAAAAAGATGGTCGCGTCATGCTGAGTTATAAAGACCAAGTCATCTTTGAAAAAAGTGAAGTGCTCTCTTTACAAGGCAAACCCTTTTCTGTTTTCACCCCATATAAAAATGCATGGTTGAAAAAATGTCAGACTGCGCCAGGTGAATTTGATTTATCTCTGTTAGCACCCTACCCAACCAAACCACAACGCGGTCAATTATTACCTGCTCCAAGCACTGAAAAAATTCCTACTTTAAGCGAGATGGGATTTGCAGATTGTGATTTAGCTGCACTGAAGATCCCAACTGGTATGCAAGGTGGTCAAGCTTTGTTAGATGACTTTGTACATCGCATGTCACAGTATGATGAGACGCGTAATTTTCCTGCTGTAAAAGGTCCTTCTTATTTATCCGTGCATTTGCGTTTTGGAACAGTATCGATAAGAGCTTTAGCCAGACGTGCGATGGAAGCGATTCAATCTGGTATCGGAGGAGCAGGTACTGCGGTATGGTTAGCTGAATTAGTGTGGCGTGATTTTTATTTTATGATTTTGCATCACAACCCACATGTTGTGCATGGTGCTTTTAAAACAGATTATGACCGCATTGCTTGGGAAACAGGTCCAGAAGCTGAAGCATTATTTCAAGCATGGTGCGATGGAAAAACTGGATACCCACTGGTTGATGCAGCCATGCTACAACTCAATCAAACTGGCTATATGCATAATCGACTGCGTATGGTGACTGCATGCTTTTTAATTAAAGATTTAGGCATAGATTGGCGACGTGGTGAAGCCTATTTCGCGCGACACTTAAATGACTTTGATCTCTCCGCTAATAATGGAGGATGGCAATGGGCTTCTTCATCTGGTTGTGATGCTCAGCCTTATTTTCGTATCTTTAATCCGATTACTCAATCAGAAAAATTTGATACAGAAGGAAAATTCATTAAGCGCTATTTGCCACAATTAGCAAAACTTCATCCTAAACAAATTCATGCGCCATGGATGCTTACTGCTATGGAGTTAAGTATGGCAGGCATAGAATTAGGTAGTAACTATCCACATCCTATTGTGGCACATGATGAAGCACGCAAAAAAACACTAGCAAGATATGCTGTGGTGAAAAAAGAAGTGGCTTAGGATGATATTGCGATAATTTTTGATCACTGTGAAAACGACTTCAAGCAAAACTTTTTATAAGTGTCAGTAATTCTGTTTCATTGAATGGTTTTCCTAAGTAAGCAGTAGCGCCTAATTCTTTAGCATGCGCACGATGCTTGTCTGCAGTACGAGAAGTTATCATCACGACCGGCAAGGCACTTGTTTTTGTATCTTGACGTAGATAATGCAAAAACTCAAAGCCATCCATGCGCGGCATTTCTATATCAAGTAAAACGATAGAGACTTGCTCTGTTTGCAAAATCTCTATCGCATGTAATCCATCTCTGGCTAACAAGACGCTATATCCTGCTCGCTCTAACAGTCTTTGACTAATTCGTCTGACAGTTAAAGAATCATCCACTACCAACACTTTAAAAATCGGTGTCGATGTTGTGACAGAAGCAGGTTTTTTATTTTTTCTAATTGAATCACTGACTAAAAATAATAAAGGATTAATAATTAAGGCAATGCTGCCATCTGGCATCACAGAAGCACCAACTATGCCTTTCACTGTAGAGACTTGCGGACCTATATTACGTACTACCACTTCACCATTGCCTAAGATTGCCTGCACTTCTAGCGCAAGCTGACCGCTCACACTGCGCAAAATAATCACTGAATTTAAAGCTGTTCGTAATTCGGTTTCAGTTACATCATCTTCATCTAATAACAGAGCCAACTGTTGTAATACTATGCGTTCTTTACGCCACAGTATTTCTCCACTTTGTCGCGCAAGTTTTAAGTCGGCTAAGCTCAATTGCAATACCTGCTCCACCATATTCGAAGGCAAAGCGAATTGTCTGTCGCCGTGCTGAATGATCACGACCGCTGCAGTAGCCAAACTTAAGGGGAGAAATAAAGTAAATGTGACTCCCTGACCTGTTTGACTTTTCACTTGTATTACACCACGTTGACTTAACACGGTATCGCGTACCACATTCATACCTATGCCACGACCGGCATTAGCAGTTAGTTCTGATGAAGTAGAAAAGCCAGGTGCAAAAATAGTCTCAGTGAGTGCTTCTTCACTAGGATTCGCATCCATCGCTAATAAACCCATGGTCTTTGCACGCTCAGCTATACGCACAAAATCTAAGCCACGACCATCATCACTGATTGTGATGATAATTTCATTCCCTTGTTGAATAAGATTGATGAGAAGTTTTCCGCATTTATCTTTGCCCGCTTTTATACGATCAGCACTCGCTTCTATTCCATGCGTGATTGCATTCCTTAATAAATGCTCAATAGGGCTAATGATCTTATCTAGTAGACTACGATCAATTTCAGACTGACTTCCAGTGATATCGAGTCGTACTTCGCGTTCCGACTCACGCGCCACCTGTCGCACCAGATGATGTAAACGTTCTGATACGCTAGCAAACCGAACTACCCGAACACGTTTCAGATCATTTTGAATTGCACGTGCATATTTTTCATGGCTATATAAAATTGCATGCGTTTTTTCTATCTGCCGACTCAAGCTGCGTTCAATACTGGCAGCATCACTCATACTCTCTGCCATAGAGCGTGTTAATTCTTGTAAACGCGTAAAACGATCAAACTCCAAAGGATCAAAGGCTTGCTGCTGAGATGCCTGCATTTTCGAAGCAATACTTGATTCAGCCACAAATTCTAATTCGCGTAATTGCGAACGTAATCGCATCAATGTGTCAGTTAAATCAAGCAGAGATTTTTTTTGCTGCTGAATTTCAGCACTCAGTCGAGCACCATCCACAATCAGTTCAGCAGCTGAGCCTGCTAATCTGTCCATGACATCGGTGCGTACTCTTAATAAAGTAGATTCTTGCGAGGCAGCGACTGTCTCGTGTACTGTGGGTGCTGTAATTAGTGATGTATCTTGCTGACCATCTCGCTGATTATCTTGCTGACCATCTTGATGATTAAGAAATGGCGTATGAAGTTCATCATCGCCATTCTGTGATTGTTTTTTTAATTTTGCTAGCGCCGATGCAGCGAAATCATATGCTAGGAATAGCTGTGCAATTTTTTCACCATCTCTATTCGGCGCATCAGCTAGCTGCTCTATCTCTGTCTCCATTTGATGGAAATGCTGTCCCAATGCCTTACATCCTGCCATACGCGCACCGCCTTTCAACGTATGCAGAATACGTAATAGAGCGTTCGCAGATTCAGTGTTTTGGGGATGATCAAACCAATTCCGTAACAAAGAATCTAGCTCAGGAAAGTAATCCATAGCTTCTTCAATGAAGATTGCTACTAATTCTGCATCAGGATCTTCTTCAATCTCGTACCCAAATTTATCCTCAATCGACTCCTCTACACTAGCGAGCTTGGAATGGGGCGAACTACTCTCCTCCTCCTCTTTCTCTTCAAGCACAACAGCTTCACTAGTTGCTACTGAACTATGCGGCATCCACTTACTTGCGGGGTGGGTTGCTTGATTCACATCGATAGTTGATACATTCAATGATGTAACGCCACTCGCTCCCAATTCTCCACTCAATCGATCTCTGAGAGTTAGCAATTGCTCTACCAAAGCTAGCTTTGCATCGGGAATAACACCGCTTGAGAGATCTTGTAATTGACTAGTCAATGCTATCGCGCTTTGCATTAATAAATCTGCTGTTATTTGGTCTGCGTGTGCTGCATCTGTCACGAGCTGTAATACCTGCTCTAAAGCGGTAGATAAGGCACTCATGCTAGGCACACCCACAGTTGCAGAACTACCTGCTAAAGAATGCGCTGCATGTGCCGCCGTTTGCAATACATGTTCATCTGGAAATGAGAGCCACATTTGTAAAGCATTATTGAGTTGCGCAACCAACTGCTGTGCTTCTTTGAGATAAATTCTTTGTAAGGCAGGGCTGGCAATTAAGGGCAAAGGTACAAGACTTAATGAGTGACTTGAAATAGGAAATGACTGCTCTGGTTTTTGATGGCGATGCAGTTCTTCTGTGTGTAGCTTTCTTTCAACTTGATTTATTTCGTGCTTAATTTCTTCAACCTTGATTTCGTCAACACCATTTATATTTTCAATAATATTGAAAATTGGCTCAACAAGCTCATCATTATTTTTATCATTCTGACAAAATTGTGAAAATTCTTTTTCGAAGAGTAAAAATTTTTCTACAATAGTGTCAGCTAAAGTAAGGTCTTCACTAGCTTGCTCTATATATTGAATAACACTATCTTTTAAGCTTGAAAAATCTTGTATCAGTTTTTCTGCATTTAAAAACTTTAATACCGAAATTATTTCTCCTAAAACATTGCGTATGATTTTTTCTTCATTATCAATCAGTCCCACAATCAATACTGAATCTAGCTTGTTCTCCAAAACCACTAATCCATGCTGTAAACCACTGAGCAATGCATGATGAGCCTGTTTTTTTTCTAGGTATTGCGACTTATATCCCAGCTTGAATAATTTTTTAGATGGTGATAAATCGATTTCTATATCGCTTAAGATAACGGATAACTTCGATTGCCCCGCTTGTGAAAACTCCCATTCTTGCTTATTTAAAGCTATCTGCTCTAACAATAATAAATATGCTAATAGCTGATTAAATTCTTGCTCACTAACAGTCGAAGAATCTAATAAAGCACGACAGTTTCTTATTGAATTTTGCAGCGGCTCACAGAGTGCGCTAGCAAGCTTCATCATGCTTTCAAATACATCATGCAAATAACTCAACTGAGGACTTGTCTGCACTGCAGATTGTTCTAAGGAATAATTCGCTAACACGGTATTTTTTGTCTGCTCTACAGCATGAAAAAAAGCATCCCATGCATTACTTCTTGCGTCGAGTTCATCCCAACTACCCTGACTCTGCGCTAGCAAATCCACTTGCCGCTGAATATCAAAACACTGAAGCAACTCAGTAACAGATACATCGTTATGCGTATTGAGCCTAAGCTCAAATAAAACTTCTTGTAGCAATTCGCCTCTAAAAGTTTGCTTCGCATCACCAGTTAGCTGATAAATTTTTCTTCTCATCGCAGAGAAAATTTTTCTTGCTAATACAAAGTTAAAACTCTCACCATCAGCAATTTTCTGTGCATACAGCTGAAATACTTGACTATACAGTTGGTCTCTATTAGAAGCTGCATGCACGTTGTCGATATTTTTTTCTTTTTGACGCCTCGCAATATAAGAAAATAACTTAGCTATTTTTTCGGTAGCAGCTTTAACACTAGCTTCAGACTCATGCTTCAGCAACATCAATAAAGCTGATTCATACATTTCAATCAATTCTTGTAGCGTTATCCCTGTTATTTCTGCTTGACTGAGTGTTTGTAATGCGGGCGGCAAATCATTTTCATGTGGCAGATGAATTAAATATGCTGCAGATACTTCATCTTGAAATAAGGTTTGATGTAAGGGCTTATAAGCAGCAAATAAGCTGATGGGAAAAATTGGCCATCCATGAGTTTGTTTTTCCAATAACAAGCTCGTTGCATGCTGTGTTTTAGAGAGCAATGTAAACAATTGCGTGCTACTAGCTAGATCACTCTTAGCTACAGCACCTATGACTTGTTTTTGTATTTTTATGATTGCAGATAAGTTATCAATTTCGACAAAATGAAGTGCGTAATCTATTTGCTGTAATGTCTCTTGCCACTGCATGCATTTTTTAATTTTTTCGTTTTCATTGCTTGCTTGTATGGCTTGAATGTTTGCAAACTCTTTAGCAAGCAAAGAGCAAGAATGAATGACCTGCTCTAAAACGAGATAAGCATAAGGATTTTGCATTAGCTGGAACTGCTTTACGCGATACGAAATCTTGCTACCGCTGATTTCAATTCATCAGCTAGCACTAACAGCTCCTGTACCGCATTTGCTGTTTGCGTCGTGCCATTTCTAGTGTGCTCTGTAATCGTTAAAATGCTATCGATGTTTTTTGCAACACCATCTGCTAAGCTTGATTGCGCCATAGTAGAAGTTGATATGCCATGAATAAGTTCAGCTAAATGCTGTGATATATGTCGAATTTCAGCAAGCACTGACCCTGCTGAATCTGATAGTCGTGCACCTTCGACTACGCCTTGGGTGGATTTCTCCATCGCCATCACTGCATCATGCGCATCAGTTTGTATAGTTTGTACCAGTGCTGAAATTTGTTTCGCTGCTTCGCCAGAGCGTTCTGCTAAGCGCTGCACTTCTTCTGCTACGACGGCAAATCCACGTCCAGCTTCACCGGCTGATGCCGCTTGTATTGCTGCGTTGAGCGCTAATACATTAGTCTGCTCTGTGATGTCAGTAATGAGCTCTGTGATGTCGCCAATTTCTAATGAAGATACACTCAAGCGTTTTATACGTTTTGAGGTTTCTTGGATTAAGTCACGAATATCATGCATGCCTTTAATCGCAAGTTGTACTGCTTCTTCCCCTTTTTTTGCAGCAGCCAACGATGTTTGTGCCACTTCTGTGGATGCAGTTGCTGCCTGTGATACTTGATGAATTTGATTCGTCATCTGCAATACATCGCGACCTGTTTGCTGAATTTCAGTCGATTGATGTGCTGATAAAGCTAACGATTCCGCAGAAATTTGTTGGCTATGCTCAGAGGCGAGCGCGACACGCTGTGTCATTTGATTGACTTTGTCTAATAGCGTGCGTAACTCTTCCAACATGAAGTTAACTGAATCTGCGATGGCACCAGTGATGTCCTCACTGACTGTAGCCTGTATGGTTAAATTACCATCCGATACGGCTTGCAATTCATTCATCAGACGTAAGATGGCAGCTTGATTTTGCTGATTTAACTGACGTATTTTTTCTTCTTGTTCAACTGCAGCCTGCCTTTGTTTTTCAGCTTCTGCTTGACGTTGTTCCGCTTCCGTTGCGCGCATGCGTGTTTGCTTTAGCAAAATCAAACCTAATGAGATCATGGCTGCGATGGAAAACACACCTGCAATTAACATACCCCAGCTAGTCCAATTACTTTGATTTTGTTTGAGTAAATATCCACGTTGTAGGTTTTGTAATTTATCCCGCAAAATTTCATTTTCACTAAAAATTAAGCGTTCAGCTTCTTTAGCTGCAATAAACTGTTCTAGATTTTTTAATACTTCACTCACTAATTGCTGATACTCAGCAAATGCTTGTTGTAGTTCATTTAATTTAAGTCGGATATCCGGATGAGATGCAGCGGGTAAGCGTAGCACTGCACTTCCCTCTAAAAATCCACTCACAATATCTTTAAACGTATTCGCATCTTTCCCGAGTTGAAATGCTGTTTCTGGATTTATACCCTCTGAGGTCATGAATTCATTCACACTTTTACCTAATCGCTGCGTCAACATGACGAGTTGACCGGCAGCTGAAATCTCGCGTGGTGTGGCACCTGTTTGTGCATTCAATGTTGCAATTTGCTCTGAAATTTCCAACAGATTAGGACTGAGCTTATTTAACTTTTGCTGGGTTTCTTTAAAACCTATGAGTTGCTTTTCAAGATTCATGATGCGTATTGCAGCTTGATCTGAGCGCAACCATTGCGCACGAATTTCATTAAGCTGCTTCGCTGCTTCTTGATCAGCTTCTGGAATATCTCTGCCTTGTGTCATGCCTCCACGCGTTAATACATGCAGATAATCATTAATGGCAGTTCGACTTTGTCTTAATTGATTGAATGCATCGAGATTTCCTTGAATTGCATTGGGCGAGGCTTTTCCCATGCGCTGTGAGTGCATCAATACTTCAGCCGCCAACTGTGTTTGAGCCGATGCTTTGCCTGCCTCTTCTGCATTTAGCCACGTTAATGCAAATAAAACGATGACGCCGCCTAATAATGCTCCTGTACTAAGGCGTAAATAAGTTTGCAGACTTCTATTATTTAAACCTTGTTGAATTGATATATTCAGTCTTTGCAGAAAAGATTTCCATTTGGATGTTTTGTGAGTTTTATCTAACCCTAAAGACTGACTATGGGATGTATCGTTTTGATGCGCACGCATGTCGTTTTCAACTTTCATTGTTGTTCCTGCTCACAGTGGTTTTCATCAAAGGGCAATATTCAAAAAAGTAGGATGATTAATTAAAATCTGTAAATCAATCTCTCTCCATTTCACTTTATTTTTATCTACGTAGTTCTTTCTAAACCAAGGTGTTTCTTTTTCTGCTCTAATTTCTGATGTCATCCCTGCGATATCAATTAACCCCACTATGCGTGTGACACGAAATGCGCAATGTAGCGACAGGGAAGGTGCGCATGTGAGTACTTTGTCTGTTTTGTTATTTTCAGTTATGGTGTGTCCTACTATGCCTGCTAGATCTGTCAATCCAATTAATCGATCACGATGACTAAATAGTCCAAGAAACCAAGCTTTGGTATGCGGTACTGGCGTAATGACAGGACTCGTTATCACCTCACCGGTTTGCACTAAATGCATGAATAAAAATTCTTCTCCTACTTGCACACCTAATCGTCGATGATCGGGTGCTGTATTTTTTCCTTCTGATCTAAAAGTTTTTTCTGCAATTTCTTTTTGAAATTCACGCAACTGATGTCGTCGTGCGATTTTTTTATCCCTCGTTGATGTAAGGGATCAGATGAGTGGAGGTCTTGCATCTTAAGCAGCGGGTCGTAAGTGACTGGCGATTTTCTGTAACAGTAATTTCGTATTCACAGGCTTTACGATGTAATCTCGTGCGCCTTGCCGTAAACCCCAGATGCGATCCGTCTCTTGATTTTTACTGGTACAGATAATGATGGGTATATGTTCAGTTAATGGATTGCGTGTGATTTCTCGAGTTGTCTGAAAGCCGTTTTGTCCTGGCATGACAACATCCATCAAGATTAAGTCTGGTACATGAGTGCGAATATGTTCGATCGCATCTTCTCCATTCTCAGCCGTTAGTACGGCATAGCCATTTGTAGTGAGTAATTCAGATAAAAAATATCGTTCAGTGGGTGAATCATCTACGATCAAAATTTTTTGCATGGCCATAAATTTTATTCAATGAAAATTAGAGTACGCTCACGCTAACGTGCGCATGAGCTAAATGGGCAGCAACCGTTTTTAATAAACTATCTTTTGTGAATGGCTTAGTGAGATAAGCATTGGCACCGACCAACACGCCACGCGCGCGATCGAATACGCCATCTTTTGAAGACAGCATGACAACGGGGATATGTTGGAAGCGAGGGTTATGCCTGACCAAACTACAGATCTGATAACCATCTAATCTGGGCATAAGCACATCACATAAAATCAAGGCCGGAGCATGCTCCATGATTTTTGCTATGCCCTCAAATCCATCTTCGGCAAACACTACCGAATAACCAGATTGAGCGAGGAAAATTTCAGCGGATCGTCTTACCGTGCTGCTGTCATCAACAACCAGAATAGGCGACGCGGTCCGCCCTTGCGTTACATCCATTGCGCCACCCGTTTAACGTTGCAGGGAATCGGGCGCAACTGTAACAAAAAGAGAAACTATTTAAAATATTGGCAACATCAAATTTTATGTCTGTCGTCGATTTGGCGACAAATTTGAGGTGTACCTAAAGATTAGCCCTAGAAAACGGGCTAGTTGAGCGATATGTTATTTAGATAGCAACCATCTCAAAATCTTCTTTGCGTGCACCGCATTCTGGACAAGTCCAGTTCATAGGAACATCGTCCCAACGGGTGCCAGCAGCAATGCCTTCTTCTGGTAAACCAGCAGCTTCATCATAGACCCAGCCACAAATCAGGCACATCCATGTTTTGAATTCCTGTTCAGTTGTCTTGTTATCGCTCACAGCACTGCCCTTCAAGTAAAATGCAAATGGTCTATCTTAATCTAGTCCTTGTGCAAAACCAAACTTACCCTCTTGTTCTGACATTCGGACTGACCGATCCTGTAGGCGCGATCGGTATTCAGGCTGATCTTGCCGCTTTTGCAGGCATGGGTTGCCATGGTTTGTCCGTCATCACGGCCATCTCGATTGGTGACACTACCGGTATCGAAGATGTACAAGCTATGGATCCCGACTGGGTCGCAGATCAAGCACGTGTGCTACTCGAAGATATGCCAGTCTCTGCTTTTAAAGTTGGCTATACAGGTGGTGTAGAAACCATTGCTGTGATTGCAGAAATTGTTTCCGATTATCCCGAAGTACCACTCGTATTAGATCCTTTTTCAACCGCACTTGCAGATTCGGATGTGGATGAAGAAATCTTAATTGCCTTACGCGAGTTACTCATTCCACAAACAACATTGTTGATATTGTCTGTTGATGAGTTAGCCAAACTTGCAGAAACATGGCGTGATCCTAGCGATGAATCCATGCTAGAAATCGATGTGATGCATTTAATTCAACAGGGTTGTGAATATATTATGGTCACTGGCACACCTGCTGAAAAACAAGAAGTCACGAATACCTTGTTTAGTGTTGATGGCATAATCCAAACAAATAGCAAAACGCGTCTGGCAGGTGTATTTGTTGGTGCAGGTAACACCATCTCTGCCGGCGTTGCAGCAACACTGGCGAATGGAATCCCCACACCAGAAGCTGTGATCGAAGCTGAAGAATATACTGCTGCTGCATTAACGCATGCGCAACGTCTTGGTATGGGTAAGTTAATACCAGATCGTTTTTTTTGGGCGCGCGATGTCAGTCTTAAAAGTTAATTTTTTGTTATAACACTTGATGCATATAAAAAAGTAAATCAATCATAACTATATCAATAAACAAGATTTCATGCTCTCAACCTTAGTCAACATAACGTCAATAAAAATGTCGAATAACGAAACCTTATTTACACGCGCACAAAAAAGTACACCCGGCGGTGTTAACTCTCCTGTACGAGCTTTTCGCTCAGTTGGCGGTACACCACGATTCGTCACTAAAGCGGAAGGCCCTTATTTTTGGGATGCTGATGATAAGCGCTACATTGATTACATAGGCTCATGGGGACCAGCGATTGTTGGTCACACTCATCCTAAAGTCGTAAAAGCTGTGCAAGAAGCAGTAACAAGAGGACTGAGTTTTGGCGCACCAACTGAAGGTGAAATTTTAATGGCAGAAAAAATCTGCCAACTAGTCCCATCAATTGAACAAGTCAGATTAGTTTCATCCGGCACAGAAGCCGCAATGAGTGCACTTCGATTAGCGCGTGGTGCGACTGGTCGCGACACTGTAATTAAATTTGAAGGCTGTTACCACGGTCATGCTGATTCCTTATTAGTCAAAGCTGGAAGTGGACTACTCACCTTTGGTAATCCGACTTCATCGGGTGTGCCGGCTGATTTTGCTAAGCACACCATGGTGCTTGACTTTAATAATTGCGAACAATTAGAAGAAGTTTTTAAATCTAAAGGTTCAACCATTGCTTGCGTCATTGTTGAACCGGTTGCTGGCAACATGAATTTATTACCTGCTTCCTTAGAATTTTTACAAACCATGCGTCGTCTATGTACGCAGCATGGTGCCTTGTTGTTGTTTGATGAAGTGATGTCTGGATTCCGTGTTGCACTAGGTGGCGCACAATCAATTTATGGCGTTACTCCTGATATGACAGTGCTTGGCAAAGTCATAGGTGGTGGACTACCGGTTGCCGCTTTTGGTGGACGTGCAGATTTAATGCAACATTTAGCACCTATTGGTGGCGTGTATCAAGCTGGTACTCTTTCAGGTAATCCGGTAGCGGTTGCAGCAGGTATGGCGACTTTAGAAATTATTCAACAACCTGGTTTTTATGAATCACTCACCAAGCAGACTAAAAAACTCACGGATGGTTTGAGTACAGTTGCTAAAGAAGTGGGCATAGATTTTTGTGCAAATGCTGTGGGCGGTATGTTTGGTATTTATTTTACGCACACAGTACCGACTAATTATGCAGAGATGATGCAATGCGATAAGAATCACTTTAATACTTTCTTCCACTTGATGTTAGATCGTGGTGTTTATCTCGCACCTTCTGCATTTGAAGCAGGTTTCGTCTCTGCGCAACATGATGATGCCATCATCAATGAAACCTTACGCTGTGCACGTGAAGCGTTTACTCAAGTCGCTGCATAATAAAAATCTGCTCATTAATAAAAAAGGTGGATGACGTAGCAACGTCATCCACCTTTTTTACTTTCACGTTGAAGTTTATTACTTCAACCATCCTCGGTGACGGAAATACCAAAATGGTGTAATTGCACTCGCCACCATCAGCAATAAAGCAAAGGGATAACCCCAGCTCCAATCTAATTCAGGCAACCAGCGGAAATTCATACCGTAAATACTTGCAATCAGGGTAGGCGGTAAAAATGCTACTGACGCTACAGAAAATATTTTAATAATTTTATTCTGATTAATATTGATGAAACCTACGGTTGCATCCATTAAGAAGTTAATCTTATCGAATAAAAAAGCAGTGTGGCCATCGAGTGATTCAATATCACGCAAGATCTGACGTGCATCATCAAATTGATCCGCACTAAATAAACGTCCTCGCATCATAAAACTTACTGCACGACGGGTGTCCATCATATTGCGTCGTATACGACCGTTTAAATCTTCTTCTCGCGCCATAGCATTGAGTAAGTCTGCTGCATCTTGGTCACTCACGTCTTTCTGTAACACGCTATGACTGACTTCTTCTAGATTTTGATAAATGCCTTCTAATGCATCGGCAGAATACTCGACATCGGTTGCATATAAATCTAACAGCACATCTTTAAAATCACCGATCGAGCCTGGACGAGAACGTGCACGCATACGCACTAAACGAAATACTGGCAAATCATCGTTATGCATAGAGAACAAAAGATTTTTAGCCAATATAAATGCCACCGTCACGACACGGGATTTATCATCTTCTACTTCTAGCAAAAAGTCTGAACGTAAATGTAAGTCGCCGTTATCGGCTTCGTAATAACGTGCTGATGCTTCAATATCTTTGACTTCATCTTCATCCGGCAAGGTGACGCCATAGATACTACGTACCCAATCACGTTCTTCATCGGTAGGATCAGTTAAGTCGACCCAGATAGGCGCGGCACGTTCAAGATCAGTTCTGGTCTCGATATTGACCTGACTGAGTCGTCCACCTTGCAATACAAATACATTAATCATGGGCTCTCCTGACCGTAACTTGTACGGCTTGAACTGCGAAATAAATTCATCAGTTAATGATTTTCAGGGGGCGCAACAACTGTGTTGCATGCGCCTGCTCACCATGCACAGTGAGAGGCGCCCAGATCGACTAGAAGAGGGAAGGACTCTCACCGAGGCCGTTGTAAGACGACTGGTGATGGTATAAGGGACTACCCAAGTGGGGTCTCCGGTAACAAAAACAGCGCAAGTTTACTTTCATAGAGAAGATGAGGCAAGCAAGAATCCAAACAAACAGGCTTGTGTGACCAACTCTTAAGGCAAATCGGCACTATTCATACGCTGCATGATCAATGCGGCACGACGATTCAGATAATTAGAATCTAAATGGCGACCAAAATAACGTGGATTAGGTAGCATCACTGCTAAACGTGCTGCTTCTTGAGGACCTAGTGCTGCAGCTGGAACTGCAAAATAACGACGCGCTGCTGCTTCAGCACCAAATACACCATTGCCCCACTCGACCACATTTAAATAGATTTCAAAGATGCGTCGCTTATCCATCATTATTTCTAGCATGAAAGTAATCATCATCTCTTCAGCTTTACGAAAATAACTACGTTCACCTGAAAGAAAAAGATTTTTTGCTAGTTGTTGGGTAATAGTTGAACCACCCGAGACGATCTTGCCTTTTTTTGCATTCTTTACATAGGCCTTTTGTAACGCATCCCAATCTACACCTTCATGCTCTGCAAAATTTGCATCTTCGGAAGCGATGATTGCACGCTTGAGATTATTTGAGATGCGATTATAAGGAACCCACTGATGCTTTAATTTTGTGTCAGGCTTTTTTTCTTGTAAGCGTTCTAGTTGAGTTCGCATAAATGCAGTTGAGGTCGGATTATGATCAACCCACCACCATATGTGGAGCAAATACCAAAACTGCACTAAGACGACTAATGCAATCGGAAAGCCCAACACTAATAAAATAATTTTTTTCTTCATCAGGAATGCGTTAACTGTGATCGCAATAATGCATAAACAGGTGCTGTATCTGGACGCACACCACGCCATAGTTCAAAAGATTCAGCTGCTTGCTCGACTAACATACCGAGTCCATCACGCACAGTCGCTTTTTTCTCTGCAGCCCATTGCATAAAATGCGTAGGTTTTGCTCCATACATCATGTCGTATATAAAACTTTTTTCATTAAATAAGGACGATGAAATATTTGGCAAACCATCCGACAAGCTAGCCGAGGTGGCATTAATCACCACATCAAACTCACCCGACAAGTCATCAAAGCTACTCGCACTCAAAGCGACTGAATGACCATGAAACTGCGTAAGTAAATCTTGCGCTTTTTGCACTGTACGATTCGCTATCACTAACTCTGCAGGCAATTCTGAAAGCAAAGGTAAGATCACACCACGGGCAGCACCACCTGCACCTAATAATAAAATTCTACGACTTTGTAGTGATATACCTGCATTGACGACGATATCACGCACTAAGCCAACACCATCAGTGTTATCGCCTATTATTTTGTTATTTTCAAATTTTAAAGTATTGACGGCACCTGCAGCACGAGCTCGTGGCGTTAAGTCAGTGGCGATATGGTAGGCATCTAACTTAAACGGCAAGGTGACATTCGCTCCACGTACACCACTCGCAACTAAGTTTTTTATAGCAGCGTCAAATCCATCGAGTGCCACTAATAAACGTTCATAACGCAGTGCTTGCTGCGTTTGCAAAGCAAATTGTGTATGAATAGCAGGCGACTTACTATGTTCTATAGGATTACCTATGACCACATAGTGATCTTGTGTTGGATTCAATTCGCATCCTTTTGATTAGTGGTGGTGAGCACATCATCTTTAGAAAAAGAAAAACGCGTCACTATTTCCCACACACGGGTTTTGCCTTGTGCATTTATCTCGGGTGGCAACGTAGTAAAAGGTGCTGCACTACGCACTATCGCTAATGCTGCATTATCTAAAATAGGATTACCCGAACTACGTTCAACACGAGGACCGCCTTCGATTAAATATAAAGACCCATCTTGAAAGATGGGGATATACATCACCAACTCCCCATATAATTTTTTTCCATTCTGTTGAGGAAAACGTGCAGTGCCTATGGTCTCTATGCGTTTTTGTACTGCTGCATAATACAAAGCATAGTTCACTGCTTTGGTACTTGGCGTGATTTGTGTTTTAACCGGACGCTTGTTGTAATCCTGAATACGTTGTGCGATCTCGGCTTCTCTACGTGCCAAAGCTAAGGCTTCTTCTTGTTGTTTTGCGCTTAAAGCTGCATCAGGCTGCTGCGATTTAGTTTTATCTGTTAATTGTTTTACGCGTTGCGGTGTTTTCATTTCCATCTGTGCTAATACACGATTTTGCATTTGCTCAAGTTCAGCAATACGTTTACGACGTGCTTCTAAAGCACTGCCATCTACTGATTTTTTCATATCAGGCAAAGGCGATTTTGCTCGCCCTTCTTTAGCATCACCACCACCATTTAAATTAGCTTGCGCTAATGCGTCAGCTTTCAGTGGTGCTTGCTGATGACTAGAGTTAACCAGAATAATTTCTAATGCGGGATCGAGTGGTTTAAAACGAAATGGTTCTGGTGCGACAAAATGTATACACAATAAAATGACATGCAGCACCAGCGATACACTGACCGCTATCGTTAATGAACGATTAGGCGCCTTGGTTTGCATGTTATTCAGTATTAGCAGGAGATGGCTCAACCACCTCGGTTGTTGCGGAGAGCGTTGTTTGCTCTCCCTCGCTCGGTTCTTCTTCAACTTCCCCATCCGCGAGCGCATTCGCATCTAAAGCGGGTTCAGTACTCACCACTTCTACTAGACGCGCTTGTACTGATAAATCAACTTCATCTCCATCGAGTAATTCCAACTTCACCTGTGCACCACGTGTCAAGGTAGGCAAACTAGACATTTGTATCACTAAAGGTATTTCTGTTAAACGCAGCATTTGATCTTTTAAAACCACAGCATCAACAATACGTTGTGATTCCTGCCTTAGCCAACGCAAACACCAATAGCGTTCCATAGTATTTTGGAAATCAGCATAAGCTGCATACGCACCATCAAATGCAGAAACAATAGCAAATAAATCTGCATCCTTAGGTTTGAATGGTGCAACCAATGGCGCTGTGACTGTATGTGAAACACACGCCATGATCTGCCATTGATTAACTAAATCAGTATAGCGACGTAATGGTGATGTACTCCACGCATATTGATCTACACCTAAGCCTTGATGAGGCGCTGCATGGGTTTGCATACGCACTTGTAAGCGCGTCGCCCAACCGTTGCCCCCACCTTGTGCTCGATAAATTCCAGGCACACCGCATTCATGCATTAACTTTCCCCAACTACTGTTAGCGAAAATCATGAGCTCAGCGACGATTTTATCGAGTGGCGCACCACGTTTTCTACGCGTGATGGTGACACTGTCGTCCTCTACATAAAAATTAAAATCAACACGATTATTTTGCTCAGGCCGCAAACCAAACTCTTCGCGTTTTTTCATACGGCCTTGCTCTAGCACTTGCGCCCACTGCCACAACACACTGATTTCATTTTTAAATGGATAGTCACCTACGCCATTTTGTAAAGCTTCTTCTGTGACTAACTCATCTAAATCATTGTGGCGTAAATTCGCTGCTACTGGCACTTGTTCTATGACTGTCTTAGTCGTACGCACAGACCAATCTTCTTTGTTTAAAGTGACATATAAAGAGAGTGCCGGTCTAGGCATACCTTCTGCCAGTGTATAGAGATTCACAAATTCATCGGGCAACATAGTTATTTTTTCACCCGGCATATACACAGTACTCATACGCGCACGTGCTATCGCATCAATTGCATCATCTCTTTGTATGGACAATGAGGGCGCTGCAATATGAATACCTATGCAAATATCACCATCGGGTAAATGTTGGACTGAGAAGGCATCATCAATCTCGGTGGTGGTGACATCATCGATTGAAAAAGCTTGCACATTAGCGAGAGGCAGTTCAGGCGGGTTTGGTAATGTAATTGCAGGAAAACCTCTACCCTTAGGAAACTGCTCTAATAAAAATTTCGAGAAATGTAATTGCAAAGCATTCGGTATCGCACCAACCTTCAACATCAGTCTTGCAGATGTGGTTTGCAAAGTAGAACAGGCCGCTTCTAATGCTTTGTACTCTATGGTATTTTTATCGGGCTTAAATAATAATTGCGGCATCATGCTAGCCATAGAGCTCGGCAACTTACCAGCCTTGAGTTCTTCAACATAGGTCGCTTGCAATAACGCTTGCTGTTTTTTCTTTTCCACACCAAGTAATGCTGCTTGTAGCGATGCCTCGGGCGCAGCTTTATATCGACCTTTACCTTTTTTATAAAAATAAATAGGTGCAGTAGAGAGCTTAATCAATAAACCTGCTGCTTCTTGTGGTTCGGGTTTATGTCCAAAATATTCAATACCGAGATCAGTAAAATCAAATTCCTGATCGCCCGCCACTTCCCATAAAAAAGCCGTATCCATTTCTTTTGCCACATCACTAGCGAGTGACATTAATTCACTTGGCGATGGACTTGCAAACTGCAATAAGACATCACGTGCACGTACTTTAGTACGTTTACCTGAAGGTGTTTCGACTTGATAAGCTTCACCCTGCTGGGACAAAATTGTACCCACTTTGAAGTCACCAGCTTCTTCAAAAAATAAATTCATTGCTTACTTTAGTCGTAGTATTTGTTGGTTCATCTAAATAGCATGCATAATGAATAATCCTTGATTATTCATTACTGCAAAATGCGATTACTTCATCGATGTAATGCTCAAAATCTGAAAGCCCGTGATCACTACCGTTGATCACTTTTTGGCGCGCACCTTGATAATGATCTGTCATCGTTTGCCAGTCTAATATTTCATCTCCAGTAGCTGCTATCAAAAAATAACGCTCTGGTTGTGTGATGTTATTCACCGCAATCGCTTCTAACTCAGCAATGTATTCTGATTTAAACTCGAACGGCTCATGGGAATGCCATGTTGTGAGTTCACCTACATGATCTTGTAAATCTTTTGCTGGTCGCACAGCAGGATTGAGTAACACTGCTTTGCATCCTATTTTCTCAGCCAAGGCTGTTGCGTAATATCCGCCCAATGATGAACCCACTACCGTTAAAGTCTGTGCAGCATATTGACTCGCGATATTTTCTATCATGTGCATAGCAGCTGCTGGCGATGCTGGTAGTTGTGGGCAAATAAATTGATCCAGTTTTTCATGGGCTGCACAATGCGCACGCATCATGCGGGCTTTATAAGATTCTGGAGAAGAACGAAAACCATGTAGATAAAGAATCATTGATGAAGGTTCAACCTACACGACTGTTGATAGCATCGAGTAGTTTTTGATGTACGCCACCAAAACCACCATTGCTCATCACAAGTATCGTATCGCCTGATTGTGCTGCATCTGCAACAGCGCCCACCAACACATCTAAATCATCAAACGCCTTGGCTTTCGTTCCTAAAGGCGCAAGTGCTGCACTTAAATCCCAACCCAATGCATTCTTACCTTCGCCCTTAGCACCATAACCAAATACCAAATCAGCTTCTACTAAACTACCAGGCAATGCATCTTTCATCGTGCCTAACTTCATGGTGTTAGAACGTGGCTCCAATACCGCCAGTATTCTTGACTTGCCTAGCTGTTGACGCAATCCTGCTACTGTAGTTGCAATCGCTGTGGGATGATGAGCAAAATCATCAATCACTTTGATGCCCTTGGCTACTCCGCGCGTTTCCATACGACGTTTTACATTTTCAAAACTAGCTAATGCTTGTATCGCTTGTGCAGGTGGTACTCCAGCGTGACGTGCTGCTGCAATCGCAGCAATGGCATTCAACCGATTGTGTTCACCCGATAAGGACCAATGCACGGTTCCTATCAATTCATTTTTAAGCAGCACATCAAATGAAGCATCGTCATGTTCACGCAAAGACCAACCTTCTTCTGCTGCACCACCAAACCATTCAGTGTGACTCCAACATCCACGCGCTATAACTCGACGCAAAGATTCTTCACGACCATTCACGATCAATCCACCTATCTGTGGCACGGTACGCACTAGATGATGAAACTGAGTTTCTATCGCTGTTAAATCAGGAAAAATATCAGCATGATCATATTCAAGATTATTTAGGATCGCAGTGCGTGGACGGTAGTGCACAAACTTACTACGCTTATCAAAGAAAGCAGTGTCATATTCATCGGCTTCAATCACAAAGAAAGGGTTTTCGTTCTCTTTACCTTGCAAACGTGCTGAGATACCAAAATTCATAGGTACACCGCCGATCAGAAATCCTGGATGATAGCCAGCATCTTCCAGTATCCAAGCGAGCATAGATGAGGTCGTGGTTTTACCATGCGTACCCGCTACAGCTAAGACCCACTTATTTTGCAAAATATGTTCACCTATCCATTGCGGACCGGATGTATACGGCAAACCTTGGTTGAGAATTGCCTCCATCAATGGATTACCTCGTGAGACCACATTCCCCACTACAAAGAGATCAGGCTTTAATTTCAGTTGATCAGGATCGAAACCTTCAATCAGCTCTATACCTTGAGCACGTAATTGCGTGCTCATAGGAGGATAGACGTTGGCATCGCAGCCCGTTACTTTGTGTCCAGCTTCTTGCGCTAGTACAGCCAGTCCGCCCATGAAGGTACCGCAGATACCAAGTATGTGAATATGCATTGTAGAATCGGGTTTTTGTAACTGTGGGATTTTACCTGAGCCTAGCCTCTGGCTAACGTATCTAGGCATGGATTTTCAGACTAAAACTCGCACCATCGCACTAGCTAACGCTAACAGCATCATGATGCAGGCAAGACTTGCTGTGATTTTCGTGCACTTCACTCTTGCATTGGGTGCACTGGGCGCATTCAGTAACCCTAATTCAGTAATAACGACAGTAAATTGAACGCTTATGATCCTCTATCCTAGTGATGGCGAACACCTCAGAATGGAAATTGCCATGGCTGCGGCACGTATGATTGCTGAGGACGGTACTGACTACGCCACTGCCAAACGTAAAGCTGCAAAACTCATACTAGGTAATAACAAAACACCTGGTGATGTGATGCCAGATAATGCACAAGTAGAAGCGGAGGTGCGTGAATATCAGGCACTTTTCATGGGCGATGAACAACCCGCACGCTTAAAAGCGCTCAGACTTTTAGCTCTAGAACTGATGCAAATATTGGAGCGTTTTCATCCTCGACTAGTGGGTGCTGTGGTTAACGGCACGGCTGGTGAGCACACTGATATTCATATTCAGCTTTTCCCTGAAAGCAGTAAAGATGTTGCTGTTTTTTTATTAAATGCCGATGTCGACTATGACGTTAGCGAGACAGGGCATGCTAATCAAAGAGGTGAAGTCGTAGAGACCTACTCTTTTATGTGGAAGAACGAAGGCGTGCACCTGACTATGTATGAACCCGACGATGTACGTGGCGCATCCAAAACAGGTTACGGGAATGCTCAAGAATATTTAAATTTGCGCGCACTAAAAGCGCTACTCAATGAAGACGATCCAACATGAAAATCAAAACCCTATCCCTGATTTTGGCAGCATTGCTGGTTACGGCATTGGGCGCCTATGTCAGTTGGCAAAAGAGTCAACCCACTCCCGAACAACTAGCCGTGACTAGTTTGATGGCGACTGCTCTACCTGATGTTGAGAATAAGACGCACAAGTTACAAGAATGGCAAGGCAAACTTCTGTTGATTAATTTTTGGGCAACTTGGTGCCCTCCCTGTGTTTCAGAAATGCCGGAATTAGTCGCCTTACAGACGGAGTTAGCCGATAAGAATCTGCAAATTATAGGAATCGGCATTGATTCCCCTTCCAATATTCGTGAATTTTCTTCAACCCATCACATCACCTATCCTTTACTTGTCGCCGGTATGAACGGCACAGAACTGGCTAAACAATTTGGAAATCAGGCGGGCGGGCTACCTTTTACGGTCTTAATCAGCCCACAAGGTCAGGTTCGCAAAGTCTATCTTGGCCGCCTAGACATGAAAAAATTACGCGAAGATTTACTCAGCCCGCAATAGCGTTGCGGCTTTTCGCTTGCCTTAGTACTGCATTTTCCGGCAAAATGCGCCCTTCTTCGTCAAATTAAGCGCTATCTCGATGGCAAAAAAGCTGCTACTGTTAAATGGCCCTAACTTGAATTTATTGGGTAGCCGTGAACCCGAGGTCTATGGCGCAACCACTTTGGCAGAAATTGAGCAAGCAGCGATAGCACAAGCACAGGCAGCGGGAGCTGAGTTGGCTTGCTTACAAAGTAATCATGAAGGCGACTTAATCGACAGGATTCAGGCTGCTAAAGCTGAAGGCGTGGAGGCGATTGTGATTAATCCTGGCGGCCTCACGCACACAAGTGTGGCGCTACGTGATGCTCTTGCTGGTGTAGCGATTCCATTTGTGGAAGTGCACATCTCGAATATTTATAAGCGCGAAAGCTTTAGGCATCACTCTTATTTGTCTGAATTAGCCGCTGGCGTAGTGTGCGGCTTGGGACCAGACGGTTATCGCATTAGTATTGAATTTGCTATCAAAAAGCTTTAAATTTAGCTAACTTCCATTATCTCGCTGCAAAGCTTATAATCGCGGCTCATTCTTAGCACGGCCATTTTCCTCTTGTTTCAAAAAACGGATCATCAATGGATTTAAGAAAACTCAAAACTCTGATCGACCTGGTTGCAGAATCAGGTATCTCCGAACTGGAAGTCACAGAAGGAGAAAGCAAAGTCAAAATCGTCAAATCATCGGGTGTATCTAACCAAATGGTGATGATGCAACAACCAATGACACAAGCACCAGTAATGCAGCAAGCGCAACCCGCCGTCGCGGCAGTGCCTGTAGCAGCTGAGCCTACTGGTCATATCGTTAAATCGCCTATGGTGGGCACTTTCTACCGCTCCTCAGCTCCTGGCGCAGCGCCATTTGTTGAGTTAGGTGCAAGCATAAAAGAAGGTGACACGATTTGTATTATCGAAGCGATGAAACTCTTAAATGAGATTGATGCAGATGCTTCTGGCGTCATCACACAAATCCTGGTCGAAAACGGACAACCAGTTGAATTCGGCCAGCCTCTGTTCGTCATTGGATAACTTCACAAAGGTGTTGTGCCACCGCTAGCTGCATATCGTTTTTAGACGACATTGCTTGCAGTGGCATACAGATGCTCACTATGTTCGAAAAAATTCTCATCGCTAACCGAGGTGAAATCGCTCTGCGTATTCAACGCGCTTGTCGCGAAATGGGTATCAGGACTGTTGTGGTCCATTCAGAAGCCGATCGCGAAGCAAAATACGTCAAGCTCGCTGATGAATCTGTTTGTATAGGACCCGCTGCTTCCGCGCAAAGCTATTTAAGTATGCCCGCTATCATCAGCGCGGCTGAAGTCACTGATGCTGAGGCGATTCATCCTGGCTATGGCTTCTTGTCTGAAAATGCAGACTTTGCAGAACGCGTAGAAAAATCTGGCTTTGTTTTTATAGGCCCACGTTCAGATTCGATTCGCTTAATGGGCGATAAAGTCTCAGCTAAGCAAGCCATGATTAAAGCAGGAGTTCCTTGCGTACCAGGCTCTGAAGGTGCCTTACCGGATGATCCAAAAATTATTATTCAAACTGCGCGTAAGGTTGGTTATCCCGTCATCATTAAAGCTGCAGGTGGTGGTGGTGGGCGTGGTATGCGTGTTGTTCATACCGAAGCTGCATTATTAAATGCCGTCACCATGACGAAAACAGAAGCTGGCGCAGCTTTCAGTAATCCTGAAGTCTACATGGAGAAGTTTTTAGAAAATCCACGCCATGTAGAAATTCAAGTGCTGGCTGATGAATTTAAAAATGCAATTTGGTTAGGTGAACGCGATTGCTCTATGCAACGTCGTCATCAAAAAGTGATTGAAGAAGCGCCGGCAGTTGGCATTCCACGCAAACTCATAGAAAAAATTGGCGATCGTTGCGCCGAAGCTTGTCGCAAAATTAGTTATCGCGGTGCTGGTACTTTCGAATTTCTGTATGAGGCCGGTGAGTTCTACTTCATTGAAATGAATACACGTATTCAAGTCGAACATCCTGTTACTGAAATGGTGACTGGTGTAGATTTAGTTCAAGAGCAAATTCGTGTAGCGTTCGGAGAAAAACTGCGGCTACGTCAACGCGACGTTATTATCTCCGGTCATGCGATTGAATGCCGTATCAATGCTGAAGATCCTTTTAAATTCACACCTTCACCTGGTCGTATCACAGCATGGCATGCACCGGGTGGTCCTGGTATACGCGTCGATTCGCATGCGTATGCAGGTTATTACGTACCACCTCACTATGACTCTATGGTGGGTAAAGTGATTGCATATGGCGCAACTCGTGAACAAGCTATTCGTCGTATGCAAATCGCTTTATCTGAAATGGTGGTGGAAGGTATACAAACCAACATTCCTTTGCATCGTGAATTAATGGTGGATGCACGTTTTGCAGAAGGCGGCACCAACATTCATTACCTCGAACATAAACTGGCTGACAAACCAGATCTAGAACACAACCCCAAGCTAGCTGCCAAAAAATAGGCAGACCATCATGAGCTGGACTGAAATAGTGTTAGAAGTACCACGCCAGCATGCAGAACTTTTATCTGATGCATTGATGGAAGCAGGCGCACTATCTGTCTCAGTCGAAGATGCAGATGAAGGCACCGATGCAGAACGTGCCTTATTTGGTGAACCTGGCATGGAGCCAGAACAACAAGCTTGGGAACGTAGTCGTGTCATTGCGCTAGCTGAATCGGATGCGAATCATACTGAGTTAGTTGATACTGCTTGCACTGCATGTGCATTAACGCATTCAGAAAAAAAATACTCTTGGCCATTTAGCTTACGTGAAGTTGCAGAACAAGACTGGGTTCGACTCACACAATCGCAATTTGATCCTATCCATATCGGTGAACGTATTTGGGTTGTGCCTAGTTGGCATGCAGCGCCCGATCCCAATGCCTTAGTGCTAGAGCTTGATCCTGGTCTTGCCTTTGGTACAGGTAGTCATCCTACTACGCGACTATGTATGGAATGGTTAGAAAAAAATGCACCGCAATCATGTACTGTTTTGGATTATGGATGTGGCTCCGGCATACTCGCTATGGTGGCTAGTAAACTCGGTGCAAGTACAGTACATGGAGTAGATATCGATCCACAAGCGATAGAATCCGCTCGTTATAATGCAGAGCGCAATGCTTGTGCTGTTGATTATTTTTTACCAGAAGAATTCGGCACTACTTATCCAGATCAACGCTATGATTTTTTGTTAGCGAATATATTAGCTAGCCCGTTGAAACTCATGGCGCCTATGTTGTGCGGTCGTTTACATAAACAAGGCAAAATAGTGTTATCTGGTGTGCTCGCACGACAAGCAGAAGAAGTGATCCATGCTTATCAACCATTCATTCAACTTGCAGTCTGGGCTGAGCATGAAGGTTGGGTTGCTTTAGCTGGTCAGTCACACTAACAAACCATTCATTTCTGAACATATTTTATTGCGCATGTTGATTACCACTTGTCCTCATTGTGAAACCCGCTTCAAGGTCACCACAGAACAACTGTTGCTGCGTAATGGCACGGTACGTTGTGGCGCATGCAGGCAAGTCTTTGATGGTGGTGCTCGCTTAGTCAGTGATGAAGCCGCTGATCTCTTACTCAATCCAATCGCTACGCAAGAATCTGAACTCACCTCAGCTACATCTGAATCTATGCCTGCTACTGGTAAAACTGAACCTAATATGCAGGATGAGTTAGATACTCTGTCTAAAGCCATCTCAGATTGGCAGGTTCAACCGCGTAAAGATTTACCAAAGTTTGATCCTCTGCTTGATGAGGATGAAGTTGATTCTCCACCGGTAGTGAGTAATCCCACCATTAGCACACCTGCTAACGAACCTACATTTGTACAAGAATCCAAGCAAAAAGCACGTCGTTCTCGCCTTTGGAAAACAGTTATTTGGGTAGGCATACCTTTATTGTTAATAAGTCTCGCACTACAACTCTTGATTCATTTTCGCAATGAGATCGTGGCACAAGCACCTGAGAGTGATCCCTCCATGCGCATCGCTTGTGCTTACTTAGGTTGCACTATTAATTTACCTGCGCAAATTAAACAGCTCTCTTTGCAATCCAGTCAGTTACGTGCGATTCCAGATCAAGTTAATCAATTCGAGTTAATTGCTTTGCTACGCAACCAAAGTCCATCACCACAAGCATGGCCTTCACTAGAATTACAACTCAAAGATGAAATAGGTGAGATCATTACACGCAAGGTTTTTTTACCTCAAAATTTTTTGACTCAGCCTAACTTAGTCAAACAAGGTATCACTGCACAATCTGAGCATGAAATACGGCTCGTGTTTGAACTCACTGGCCCTGCGCCGACCGACTTCCAACTCACGATGTTTTATCCCTGAGCACACGCAGACTAATAATAACTTTTGTTTTTTGAACTTTGATATAGGCCCATCATGACCTCACTAATTTGTGGATCACTTGCTTTCGATACCATCATGTCCTTTGGCGGACGTTTTTCTGAAGCCTTACTCGCTGACCAGCTACATAAAATCAATGTCGCTTTTTTAGTCCCTGGCATACGCCGTGAATTTGGTGGTTGCGCAGGCAATATTGCTTATAACTTGAAACTACTGAATGGTGATCCACTTATCATGGCAACCATTGGTCAAGATAGCGCCCCCTATATTGATAGGCTTGATAAATTAGGCATTAGTCGTCGTTGTATCAAACTGATTGATTCTTCTTATACTGCGCAAGCTTTTATCACCACTGATATTGATAGCAACCAGATTACTGCTTTTCATCCTGGTGCCATGGCGATGTCGCATCAAATTAAAATTGCTGATGCAGGTAAAGTGAGTATCGCTATCATCGCACCAGATGGACGTGATGGCATGATAGAACATGCACGTGATTGTGCGGCAGCGAATATTCCTTTCATCTTCGATCCAGGCCAAGGTCTGCCTATGTTTAATGGCGAAGAATTAACGCACTTCATTGAACTTGCAACTTATGTCGCCGTGAATGATTATGAAGCGGAATTACTGACTGAACGTACCGGTTTATCTTTACAACAAATCGCAGAGCGGGTTTCTGCTTTGATTGTGACTCGTGGTGAACAAGGCGCAGAAATTTTCACCAGCGATGGTCGACTCGATGTGCCGGTTGTTAAAGTGGCGGATATTGTTGATCCGACTGGTTGTGGCGATGCTTTCCGTGCTGGTATGTTATTCGGCTTAACACGTGGCATGGATTGGATGACGATAGGTCGTTTATCCAGTCTGATGGGTGCGATTAAAATTGCCAGCCAAGGCGGACAAAATCATGCGCCATCTGTTGCGCAAATTGAAGATAGATTTTTCCAAGAGTATGGTTATCGCTTCTAAGGCATGACTAATGAAAAAGGCGATGCATCTGCATCGCCTTTTTTTATTTTGCTGCAGTTAACTTGTTGAGGTTAACTCGTGAATTTAGATAGGCAATAAAAGCTGACTCACTGATTCACACTCTTGCTGCGTTTTTATTTCTATCGTTTTTTGACGACTAGTTAAACCCCGCACTACACTAATTTGTTTTTTAGGTAGTTTCATTTTCATCGCAATAAAACGAACTAACTCCTCATTTGCCTGACCCTCTATGGGTTGCGCTTTCAATCGAATTTTTAATGCACCATCGATTAAACCCACCACTTCTGTTTTTTTCGCATTTGGCAATACTTGCACTTTCAGTAGTACCGCATCGTCATGCTGACTACACCAAGCAGCTTTCATTAAGCTAGATTGAGTAGAACCTCATCCGCCACAAACAACACAATACGTAACAAAAGAAAGGCAACTAAGGGCGATAAATCTACTCCACCTATAGCCGGCAATAAGCGACGTAAGGGACGCATAAGTGGTTCATTCATTGCGCGCACCATAGGTGCGATGGGTGCATGGGGATTGACCCAACTGAAAATTACTTCAATAAATAATAAGCCGATTAAGCCATACACCATCCAATGTACCATCGTTAAAACAGCTAACAAGATTATGGAAGGTGCGCTAAATGGAGCGGAACGGGCTGCGAGTTGCAAAGCGATGGATAATAATGCAATCAATAAAGCGCCGAACAAACTGGCCCAATCAAATCCTCCTAAGCCAGGCAAGAGACGACGCAAAGGCATGACTAACCAATCGGTAAGTCGAAACATAAATTGACCAAAAGCGAGTGGCGGTCTTACTCGCACAGCTTGCATCCAGAATCGCAGTAGCAAAAGCCCTGCGAAGAAACTGCTGACGGTATCAATAATTAAAACAAGAATACTGGTAATCACACTAAACCTCTATCAGACCAACATATAGACCATCTATTATATTGGGCTTATGCCTAAGATCACCCGAAAAAAAACCCGCTACAAATTTTATTTTGCAGCGGGGATTTTGACTGCATCAATTGCGATGCGTCACCAACTTAAGGGCGTATGCCGGTTGGAAATGGCCATGCTGCAGCCGGATTCAACACAGTACGTATCGCTGGTGATGCTGCCGGAGTTGGCGCTGATGCCGGTGCATGCACCGCTGCGGCCACGACTGGCTTTTTAGCTACTGGCTTTTTTGCCACTGGCTTCTTCTTAGCGACAGGTTTAGCTGCTGCTTTTTTCGCTACCGGTTTTTTTGCTGCTACTTTCTTCACAGCCTTTTTCACCGCTTTTTTAGCTGCTGGCTTTTTTTTCGCCGCTGCTTTCTTCGCTACTTTCTTCACAGCTTTTTTCGCTGCCTTTTTAGCTGCTGGCTTTTTCTTCGCTACTGCTTTCTTCGCTACTTTCTTAGCTACTTTCTTCACAGCTTTTTTCGCTGCTTTCTTAGCTGCTGGCTTTTTCTTTGCCGCTGCTTTTTTCGCTACTTTCTTAACAGCTTTTTTCACAGTCTTCTTCACTGCTTTTTTCGCTGCTGGCTTTTTCTTTGCTACGAGTTTCTTCTTAGCTGCAGCTTTCTTTGCTACTGGTTTCTTTTTGGCTGCCGTCTTCTTCTTAGCTGCCACCTTTTTCTTTGCTGTTGCCATTTCGTTCTCCTTCACGTGATGGATAATCAAGCTTCAAGTTTTGAAATCCGCCGGATCCATCATGGCTCTGGCGGATTATTCATCGGCACACACAAGCATCTGTTTGCGCTAATGAATGCGGTACCAACTAAAACACTGCTGCTCTTTTTTATGCAGCGCTTCAGTCACTCTAGCTAAGCAGTTCTGCTGTCATCACGTTTTTGTTTCAACTTATCTTCATCGCGACTAGCGCAGAGAGGAAAAAGTGCGTGATGCGCGATTTGCTTAGCCAAAAAAAACGCCGGCAATCATGCCGGCGTTGGAATACTTTTGCAGAAAGATAAACTCTTTTTTCGGGGAATAAGCCTCCACGCCAGAAAATATCGGGCTTAGTGGTTGTGAGAAAAAAGTCTGTTTAAACCAATGACTATCCATTAATTATGGGTTCACCCTTCTTGCTTTGTTTTACTACTAAAACCACTACTTATTCCCAATTCAAAGCACCACCAGTTTGGTATTCAATGACACGGGTTTCGAAGAAGTTACGTTCTTTCTTCAAATCGATCATCTCGCTCATCCAAGGGAAAGGATTCTCTTCATGAGCAAACATAGGCTCCAAACCAATTTGCTGCGCTCTGCGATTTGCAATGAATCGTAGATACGATTTAAACATAGGCGCATTCAAACCTAAAACGCCACGCGGCATTGTATCCTCAGCATAACGATATTCCAACTCCACCGCCTCTAAAAACAACGCTTTAATTTCTTCTTTAAATGCAGCTGTCCATAAATGCGGATTCTCTAGCTTGATCGTATTGATCAAATCTATACCGAAGTTACAGTGCATAGACTCATCGCGCAAGATATATTGATACTGTTCAGCCGCACCCATCATCTTGTTCTGACGACCTAAAGCCAAAATTTGAGTAAAACCTACGTAGAAGAACAAGCCTTCCATCAAACAAGCGAACACGATTAAGGACTTCAACAAAGTCTGATCGTTTTCAGTTGTCCCTGTGGTGAATTCTGGATTGGTCAGGGTCTCGATAAAGGGAATTAAGAATTCATCTTTATCGCGAATCGACTTCACTTCGTTATACGCATTGAATACTTCAGCTTCATCTAAGCCTAAGGATTCAACAATATATTGATAGGCGTGGGTGTGAATCGCCTCTTCAAATGCCTGACGCAGCAAGTACTGACGGCATTCTGGTGCTGTGATGTGACGATAGGTACCGAGTACGATATTGTTGGCTGCCAGTGAATCTGCAGTCACAAAGAAACCTAAATTGCGTTTCACCAGTCTGCGCTCGTCATCGGTTAATCCATTTGGATTTTTCCACAACTCGATATCGCGCTGCATATTGATTTCTTGCGGCATCCAGTGGTTTGCGCAACCTGCCAAGTATTTATCCCATGCCCATTTATATTTAAATGGCACCAGCTGATTCACATCAGTCTTACCATTAATGATGCGCTTGTCGGTCGCATTCACGCGCCCAGTTGTGCTTTGTGGCGACTGCGGCTTAGTCACCAATTCCGGATTCAATGCGGTCTCCGGATGATGCGCAGTAAAGTGTGAAGCTGATGCGACTGGCTGTAATTGTGGCATCGCCTTTGGTAGCTCTGGCATGCGCGGTGTTTGCGTTGCAACTGATTCTTCATCCCATGAAAGCATGCTGTTTTCCTTTATTTCTTTACGAATAAGTATGTAGTTACGATAGGAAAGTTTTCACATCAGCGGAGAAGAAATGCGCTCTCTTGAGCCCATATCAAATCATGCGTTGCTACTCACAACGCAGGCGTGAAAACTATCCGTTAAATTTTTACTGACAAGCCTCGCACTCATCAAAACCAGGATCACCAGGACGCATCACGCAAGCAGGACCGTCTGTCTCTGGCGCTGCTGCTGCACTTGCTGCTGGCATTTCTGAAGATACGGCATTCAATGCACCGGTCTTAGAAGTTGATTTTTCAGTATGCGTTGCACCTATGGTGCGCAGATAGTAAGTCGTTTTCAATCCGCGCAACCAAGCCAACTTATAGGTTTCATCCAACTTCTTACCTGATGCACCTGCCATATAAATATTCAGTGACTGGCCTTGATCTATCCATTTTTGTCTACGTGAAGCAGCTTCCACCAACCATTTTGGTTCAACTTCAAAAGCGGTTGCATATAGTTCGCGTAGATCTTGTGGAATACGATCAATTTTCGCCAAGCTGCCATCAAAATATTTTAAGTCTGCGATCATGACCTCATCCCACAGACCACGTGTTTTCAAGTCACGAACTAAATATTCATTAATTTCTGTGAATTCACCGGACAGATTCGATTTCACATACAAGTTTTGATATGTTGGTTCTATACAAGCAGATACACCAATGATATTCGAAATCGTCGCAGTCGGTGCGATCGCTACGCAATTTGAATTACGCATACCAAATTGTTTGATACGTTGACGTAATGCAGACCAATCCAGCGTTTCAGTCGTGTCTACTTCTAAGTAGCCACCACGTTCTTCGGCTAATAATTTAAGCGAGTCTTGCGGCAAGATGCCACGGTCCCACAGCGAGCCACGATACGAGCTATACATACCGCGCTCTTCTGCTAACTCAGTAGAGGCATGATAAGCGTAGTAGCACACTGCTTCCATAGAGCGATCAGCAAATTCCACTGCTTGATCAGAAGCGTAAGGGATACGCATCATATGTAAGCAATCTTGGAAACCCATGATGCCCATACCGACTGGACGATGACGTAGATTGGAATCACGCGCCTTCTTCACTGCGTAGTAATTGATGTCGATAACGTTATCCAACATACGCATTGCTGTATTGACTGTTTTACGCAGTTTCTCGTGATCGAGCTTGCCGTCTTTCATATGCGCAGGCATGTTGACTGAACCGAGATTACACACAGCGATTTCAGAATCATTGGTGTTCAAGGTGATTTCCGTGCAGAGGTTAGAGCTATGCACTACACCCACATGCTGCTGCGGTGAACGAATGTTGCAAGGGTCTTTAAAGGTAATCCATGGATGACCTGTCTCAAACAACATGGATAACATCTTGCGCCATAAATCTAAGGCTTGTATTTTCTTAAACAATGGCATCTCGCCATTTGCAGCTTTGGTCTCGTAAGCTAAGTAGGCTTGCTCAAATTCCTTACCAAATTTATCGTGCAAGTCGATGACATCGGAAGGTGAGAACAGTGTCCACTCACCTTTTTCCATCACACGCTTCATGAATAAATCAGGAATCCAGTTTGCGGTATTCATGTCATGCGTACGACGTCTATCGTCACCGGTATTCTTACGCAGCTCGAGGAATTCCTCGATATCCATATGCCAGGTTTCCAAATAGGCGCAAACAGCACCTTTACGCTTACCACCCTGATTAACCGCAACCGCTGTGTCATTAACAACTTTTAAGAACGGCACCACACCTTGTGATTTACCATTCGTGCCTTTGATGTGTGCACCGAGTGCACGTACTGGCGTCCAGTCATTACCCAAACCACCAGCATATTTTGCTAACAAAGCATTTTCTTTAATGGCTTCGTAAATCCCATCTAAGTCATCCGCCACTGTCGTCAAATAGCAAGAAGACAGTTGTGAACGCACAGTACCTGAGTTAAACAAGGTTGGGGTTGAGCTCATGAAGTCAAATGTTGACAACAAGGTGTAGAACTCAATCGCACGCGCTTCACGATTAATTTCATTTAAAGCTAAACCCATAGCAACGCGCATGTAGAACGCCTGTGGCATTTCTATACGTGTACCTTGCACATGCAAGAAATAACGGTCATACAGAGTTTGCAAACCGAGATAACCAAATTGCAAATCACGCTCTGGTACTAAGGCTGCTGCTAATTTTTTTAAATCAAACTGACCTAGCTTGGCATCAAGCAGTTCTGCTTCTATGCCTTTCTTGATAAATTTAGGGAAGTATTCAACATAGTTTTGCGCTGCATCTGCTTGCGCTACTTCTTTACCAAACACTTCTTTACGTATGGTGTGCATCAGTAAACGTGCTGTGACCTGACTATAAGCAGGATCTTTTTCCATCAAGGCACGTGCAGCAAGAATCGCAGATTTATATAACTCTTCAACAGGCACACCGTCGTACAGATTACGCAAGGTCTCATGCAAAATCGCATCTGCATCCACATGACTCTCTAAACCTATGCAGGCAGAGGTAATCATTTTCTTGAGCTTGTCATGATCCAGCAGTACACGCTGACCATCAGCCAGAATATGTAATTCAGGATGATCAATCTCAGTCTTAGCTGGCTGCTGTTGCGCACGCTCTTCAGTTCTCTTAGCGCGATACAACACATAAGCACGTGCTACATCATGCTCGCCTGAACGCATTAAAGAGAGTTCAACTTGATCTTGAATATCTTCAATATGGAAGGTGCCACCTGCTGGTTGGCGACGCACTAAGGCCGACACCACATTCGAGGTTAATTGCTCAACTAATTCGCGCACACGTGCCGAAGCTGCACCTTGTCCACCGTTTACTGCTAAGAACGCCTTAGTCACGGCAATAGAAATCTTGGAAGGCTCAAAACCAACCACTGCTCCATTACGGCGAATAATCTTGTAATCCGCAATCGTGGTCGCAGTGCTCATAGATGAAGGTGTATTACCTGCATTCGATGGGACACCAACATAGTCGTTGTTGGACTTAACAGAGATTTCCTGATTTGTATGCACTGCCGCTCCTCAATGGGTAAAACCAAAGGCATGACGAATCACACCTACATTTGCCACACCGGCTAAGCCGGCGGCTGATTATTTTGTTTACTGCGTCACTTGCTTACGCAAGAAATTTGGATGGATGCGCTGGAAGTTCCCGCTGGCATCGCTTGTGGTCTCAGACTTAGCACCACTAACCTACGGCTCTGCCTCGCCCTGTTGGACTGGGATTGCGCCGACTCCCCCTGCGACCCTTGTGAATGACTGACATCACAAGGCATCGTCCCATTTCCTAAGCGAATTACCTGCTTAAAAATATTGTTTTAGTGTTTGTGTTACAGCATACAGCCACTATATCTAGTGCTTGCAGCGATGGGATGCACTAATTCTAGTGCCCAACCCGATAACTTGCAACCGGTTTTTTCAATCAGGAAAGGTTAATTTCGCAGGTAATTTCATGAACGAAATGTCATTTTCAAGCAAATTGTTGAATTCACGTTGATAGCGTTGCCAATCAAAAAAGGGGCCAGGATCAGTTTTTCTTCCCGGCGCAATATGTTGGTGACCCCTCACATCGGTCAAAGCATGCCCAACTACAAGCGCAGCCGTGAGTTTTGCGAGCAACTGATATTGTTGATCTGTAAACTTTTCAAAATCAGAACCCTCGAGTTCGATGCCAATTGAATAATCATTACAGCGCTCTCGCCCCTTAAATTCTGAAGCGCCGGCATGCCAAGCTCTATCCTGCGTTGCCACAAATTGATGCGCATTTCCATCACGCTTAATAAGAAAATGCGCAGATACTTTTAAATCACGCAATTTTTCAAAATACGGATGCGAATCACAATCGAGTCGATTAGCAAATAAATCTTCAATATAGGATCCGCCATATTCTTCTGGCGGCAGGCTGATATTGTGTATGACCAGTAAATCAATGACTGTCAGTTCAGGACGTGCATCAAAATTTTCACAAGGCGAGCGCGCAATATCATTGCACCAGCCCTCAGGTGTGATGAAAAAATGTGGATCAATCAATGTCATGAATGTGTAATTTCTGTATCCGATAACGTAATTGTCTAAAGCTTATCCCAAGTAAAGTGGCAGCGCGCGTTCGGTTAAAGCGCGCCTCTTCTAAAGCCTTGACGATGAGTTCACGCTCAATAGTATCAAGATGTGTGTTGAGTGAAATCGGAAAAACAGTGTGCTGCTTCATCCCATATAAGGACTTGCCCTCTTCTGCAAGCATCATAGACTCAGACAGCACCTGATCATGTGCGTTCACACTCTCAAAACAAAGATCGCCTATTTCTATGCAATCACCATGCGCAAAGGCTAAAGCACGCTCTAAAATATTTTCTAACTCACGCACATTGCCAGGAAAATCATGTTGTTGCAGAGCTGCTAGTGCTGCCTGACTTAATCGCACGCATCTTTCAGCACCACCAAGACGTTTTAAGATTGCATCTGCAAGCACGGCAATATCATCCCGTCGCTCTCGCAACGCAGGTAACTGTAACTCAATGACATTGAGTCGATAGTAGAGATCTTGCCGAAAGCGTCCTTCAGCTACCTGCTTTGCAAGATTTTGATGGGTAGCGCTGATGATGCGTACATCCACCACTTCTTCTTGTGACGAACCTAAGCGTCGTATGCGTCGCTCTTGTATTGCACGCAATAATTTAACTTGCATGTTTAAAGGCAGATCAGCAACTTCATCTAACAACAAGGTGCCACCCTGTGCTGCTTGAAAAAAACCTTCCCGCTCTTGGTGTGCCCCAGTGAAGGCACCTCTTTTATGACCAAAAAATTCTGCTTCCATTAAAGCTTCAGGAATCGCACCACAATTCACAGCAATAAAGGGATGTGATGCACGTTGGCTATGTCTATGAATATCGCGTGCTGCTAACTCTTTACCTGATCCTGATTCACCGTAAATAGTGACGGGCGTATTGCTGAGTGCCATACGCTGTATACGTGCACGACATTGCTGTATCAGTAATGAATTGCCCAATAACCGAAATGGCGCATGCGCTAAATTGACTGCCTTGTCGACGTTGTAAGAGTGGTGAACAAAGGGAATAACAGAGAGAGGCGTGGAAGTCATTGCAACACTTGAAGAGAGGACGGCGTAGCGTACTGCATCCATCCCCGCAAAGCTGCACCCTGCACGCAACAAAACTGGGGGTAACAAGGGTTAACTGAAGCTAGTAAATGCTTATCAAGGAAGTATGAACTTAGCTCGTATGTTGTCTTTGATGTTCGATGCTACAAAAAAAACTACCGCCATTTGACTGCACTGCTTCGGATAAAGGCACATGTATGCCACAGTGACTGCAACTCACCATTTTCTCGACTAGCTCAGCTGCTGCAGTTTGTTCCGAAGTTTTTGCCGCAGTTTGTCCAGTAGATTGAGACGATTGAAAAGCCTTGTCAGACTCACTAGCTGCATCACGCTTTATTTTATTTTGTGTTGATTGATACCAACGCCACACCAAATACAGCACTAAAGCCCAGAGTAAAAATTTCACGCCAAGCCTCGATGCAAGATCACTTCCATCACAAAACGACTACCCACATAGGCTAACAATAAGGTAGCAAAACCCATCAGCGTAAAAGAGAGTGCGGTTTTACCGCGCCATCCACGCCAATGCCGACCGGCTAGCAATACACCAAACAACGCCCAAGACATCATAGTAAAGAGTGTCTTGTGTTCAAACTTAACTGGTGTGCCAAACAAGACTTCAGAAAAAAATACGCCTGATATGACGGTCATGGTTAACAAGACAAATCCAAAACCAATAATGCGAAACAGCAAACGTTCCATTTTCAACAAGGGCGGCAATCTATCCACAATCGCGGATAACCAACTCGTGGAATTAGGAGAAGAATGTAAACGCGACTCTTGCACTGCCATTAATAAAGCATGAAACGCAGCAATTGTGAGTGAACCATAAGCTAAGATCGCCACTGCGATATGCCAAGCAAACCAAGGTGACTTACCTGCTATAGAAATCAATGTGCCTGGAAATAAAGCAGGTAGCGCAATCACAATCGCAGCCACCGGCAACACTAATCTTCTTAAACCATCGACTGATAGATTCAGGTTTTCTATCCAATAAGCTGCCACCGTCATCCATAAGGCCGCAGATAACATGACCGCAAAACCTAATCTGAGCGCATCCGGCGTAATCACGGCATGAATCAGTGCAAGTCCATGCAGCGTCCAAGCCAGTGCTGTCCCGAATACAATTGTGCGTCGCCTTTGCTCAGGCAATAAAGCACAGACCATATAGATCAGTCCGGCAGGGTGTATAAGTAGAGGTTCCATCGCTGAAGTTTACACCAAGACTCTCAACCTACTAACAGCGCAAGTTCGCAAATTTTGATAAGCGCTTAGCGTAAAATTGCAACTTCATTGCAAGATGACATTTCTAATTCAGCAAGGCTTACTTTCATGCTAGACAATCTCACTCAGCGCATGGCCAAAGTGGTGAAAACCATGCGCGGCGAAGCACGACTCACAGAATCCAATACCGCAGACATGTTGCGTGAAGTTCGACTCGCATTACTAGAAGCCGATGTGGCTTTGCCTGCAGTGCGTGAATTCATCGCACGCGTGAAAGAAAAAGCGATGGGTGAAGCAGTCATAGGCTCACTCACTCCAGGCCAAGCTTTAGTCGGTGTGGTGCAAGCCGAGTTGGCCAGTCTGATGGGCGCTGATCTAGGGCCACAAGCTAGTGAGTTATCTTTTGCAACACAACCACCCGCCATCATCTTAATGGCAGGTCTGCAAGGTGCTGGTAAAACAACCACGGTTGGTAAGCTAGCAAAATTTTTAACCGAACAAAAAAAGAAAAAAGTATTAACTGTTTCAACCGACGTTTATCGTCCAGCTGCTATCGGTCAGTTAGAAACCGTGACGCGTCAAGCGGGTGCTGATTTCTTCCCTTCACAAACTTCTGAGAAACCGGTTGATATTGCGCATGCTGCACTCGACTACGCAAAGAAACATCATCATGAAGTTTTAATCATCGATACCGCCGGTCGATTAGGTATCGATGAAGTCATGATGCAAGAGATCAGTGGACTACACAAAGCCGTTAAACCTATAGAAACTCTGTTTGTCATCGATGCCATGCTGGGTCAGGATGCGATCAATACTGCTCGCGCATTTAATGAAGCTCTGCCTTTAACCGGCATCGTTCTCACTAAGTTAGATGGTGATGCACGTGGTGGTGCGGCACTCTCAGTGCGGCATATCATAGGCAAGCCCATTAAATTCGCTGGCGTTGCTGAGAAACTGGATGGTTTAGAAG
>Ga0209550_10000161_pt1 | contig 57205 bp, 57 predicted proteins | sample LauGreSuBDMM15SN_2_FD_187567 | JGI IMG/M metagenome (GOLD analysis project Ga0209550, IMG submission 187567) | Freshwater lake microbial communities from Lake Michigan, USA - Su13.BD.MM15.SN (SPAdes) (version 5) | ecosystem: Environmental > Aquatic > Freshwater > Lake | place: Lake Michigan... | reverse complement strand
ATTAAAAGATAGCCCATAACAGCGTGTAAGCAATATTGCCTTGCCGCAGGTGCAACACAAGGCAACATCGCCTACACGCAAAACGTTATGGGCAAGTTTAAAAACCAAGACGGTCTGCGAAAGCCAAAGGGCTGACCACCCAATGTGACAAAAAATAATTATTAAAAAAGTGGAGACCAGAACCCACTTTAAAAAACGGGGCGTATTCTGAAAAGCCTTATGAGTAGGAATGACTTTTAAAATGAAATACAATGAAAAAAATAATACTGATATTGACTCTCTTTCCTTTTTTAATCGCAATGCAATGTGAAGATAATTATTGTTATGCATCAATTAAACAAAAAACAAAACCTAACCTAATTACTGTTGAAAATTTTAAAGCAATATACAATTTGGGGGATGTCATTTGGTTAAATTCAACTTTAGAGAGAAATCAAATATTTGATTATCCAAATGAAACTATTGATTTATTTAGTTATCCTTTAGAATTTGAATTTGGAATTCAATTTTACAAGTCATCAGTATATAATCCTCAAACATATCTATGTGCAGGTAAGAATACTACAGAGTTCACCAATGGCTACTTAAATGAATGTAACTTATTTGTTTATGAAAAAACAGACGATAAATTAAAAAGCAGGATTGGAATTAAACTTCTTGAAACAGGAAATTTTACAATTACAATTCACAATATTGCTACATTTAGAAATAGTGGTTTAACTTGTGAAGACAAAGGATTAGATATAAATACTACGTTTAGTAATAATAATGAACAAAGTATTAATTTTACGGTGCAATAATGAAAAGCTATAAAAACCAGCCCATTACAGCACATTTGCAATAGGCGGGTTTCGTGCTCCGCAGACAGTTTAGTGGTAGCCGAAAGTTTTGTGCTCCGCATCGACATTTGTACTGAAAAGCCCGCCCATCGCCAAGCGGCATAACGTTACCAGTAATTTTTCGAAAGTGTAAAAAAAACAAACTTTTTCTTAGAGTATTACCAATTTTTGGTAACTTTGCAGAAAATAAAAAATTATGGGACGTAACACATCAGTTTCTTTAGGAAACTATTTTGAAAGTTTTGTTGATAATACTGTTTCTGAAGGCAGATTTAAAAATGCAAGTGAAGTTATTCGAGCAGGTTTAAGATTATTGGAAGAAGAAGAAAACAAAATAGTTGCTCTTAAGAAAGCAATTAGCGAAGGTGTTGAAAGTGGTTTTGTTGAAAATTTTAATCCTAAAAAACATCTTGAATTACTAAAAGCCAAAAAACGAAATGGCTAGATACATTCTTACCAACAAAGCTGTTGAAGACTTATCAAAAATTTGGGAATATACATATGAAGTTTGGTCAGAGAATCAAGCTGACAAATATTATTTTGAGTTATTAGTTGATTGTCAAGAATTGGCTGAAAATCAATCTTTAGGTAAAAATTATAATGAAATAGAAAAAAATCTTTTTGGTTTCAACTCTAGTCAACATCTTATTTTTTATAGAATACTGAATACAGCAAAAATAGAAATTATTAGAATTTTGCACTCAAGAATGGATTTGAAAAATAGAATTCAAGAATAAAAAACTACTGGTAATACCCGTTTGAAGCAATTGCTTAAACCAGTTGTCGTTTTCCGCTGGAAAATCTTATATTAGCAAGAAATAAATCTTTCACGAAGCCGCCATTGGCTTCAAGCTGCAAAACGTTAAACAATCCTCCCGTCTTCCATCGTAATGGTTCTGTTGGTTCTTTTGGCAAAATCAATATCGTGGGTGACAATCAACAAAGTCTGGTTGTTTTCCTGAGTCAGTTTTTTGAAAATATCAAAAACGAGGTCGCTATTTTTCTTATCTAAATTTCCTGTGGGTTCGTCTCCCATAATAATCAAAGGGTCATTAATCAAAGCACGTGCAATAGCCACTCTTTGCTTTTGGCCGCCACTGAGCTGGTTGGGCATTTTAAGCGCTTGGTCTTCCATGTCCAAGGTTTTTAGGTGTTCCATCGCGCGGTGTTCTACTTCTTTCTGAGAATATTTACCCAACTTCATACCGGGTAACATCACGTTTTTCAATACATTGTATTCCGAAAGTAAATAATGAAACTGAAACACAAACCCTATATTTTCGCTACGTATTTGCGCCAATTCCTTGTCTGGTTTTCCCGTAATTAATTCTTCATGAATAAACAATTGTCCTTCATAATCGGTATCCATAGTGGAAAGCAGGTACAATAAAGTCGATTTTCCGCAACCTGATTTCCCAACAATAGAAACAAACTCGCCATGATCGATACTCATGTTGATTTCTTTAAGCACCTGAAATTTTACAGGATCAAAAAAATATTTAGACAAACCAATGGTTTCGATTACTTTATTTCCCATGTTATTTCCCTCTAATAATTTCTACCGGATCTACCCTACTAGCTTTCAAAGCGGGGAACAATCCGGCAATAGCCGTTGTGAATAAGGCAAACGTAATTCCTATAAAATAAAATAACGGATTATAGCTGATAGGATATGTTTTTATGGTGGGCAAAGCAGCCGTCATAAAAGGAATGATGTCAATTATGGAGGAGAAAATATAACCAAACAGCAACCCAAACAATCCGCCTACCAAACCTATAATCAGAGAAAGGGAAACAAATATCCATTTGACATCACTGCCCGAAAAACCCGTGGCTTTCAAGATGGCAATGCTGTCCATTTTTTCGTAAATCATCATATTCAGAATATTATAAATCCCAAAACCCGCCACAATCAGCAACACCACGCCTACGGAATAGGAAATGATACTTCGTACCGAGCTTCCGGTTTCGAACTGGGAATTGGTGGTTTGATAATCTATCGTGTCCACATTAAATTTACTTTGAAACTCTTTGGCAACAATTGGGGCCGAAGTCATGTCGAACAATTTTACTTGAATGTCGGTAATGTAATTTGTGGGTTCGCCTAATATTTTCTGCGCCGTATCCAATGAAGTATAACTGGCAACATCATCAATTTCGGCAATGCCAATTTGCGATATACCAACGATTTTAAGCGATGCTAAACTGCCTTTAGAAGAGGTGATTTTTATAATATCACCCGTTGTGAGCAACATTTTATCGGCTAATCCTTTTCCGATAATGATGCTGTTGTTTTGCATCAAATCAGTCAGATTTCCTTCGATGATGTAATCGCTGATTTTGAATAATTTTTCTTCCGACAGTACATCGATTCCATTAATTACCCCCGAAATAGCGATAGTTCCCGAATTGAAAAATACAGGCGTGGTTACCTTTGGCGCCACGTCGATAATCCGAGAATCTTCTTTTAAAACCCTAATGATGGTTTCGCCATTGTAGATGGATTTCCCTCTATCCTTTGGCTTTATGGAATTGACAAAATTAATATTGTCTTTGTATTGCGCCGACAAAGAAATGGGTTGATTTTCAGTAGGTTTAATTTCATTATACAAAAGAATATGAGGCGTTCTGTTAAGCATCAAGCCATCTAGCATATCGTTTAAACCATGCATAAAACTCACCAAGGAAATAAACATGGCAATACCAAAAGTTACGCCAATAGCGGCTACGACCGTTTGTTTTAGTCGTGCCCGAAGCAAATGCAGTGCTATATTCAGGATGAGTTTGTAGTTCGTCATTGGGGTTTATAAATGGTTTCTTTTGCTTGTAAACCTTCCAATATTTCTGCTTTTTGATAATCACTCAATCCAATTTTAACTTTTCTTTTCTCGTCTTTATTCACCAAAACATATTGGCCTTGAATCAAATAACTTTTCGGAATGGTAATAACCTTCTTTTTTGTTTTGATGACAATATTGGCTTCGGCGGTTAAATTTGGATAGAGCTTTTGTGGTGGTTTCACAAAATGGGCTTCTATTTTAAAAGTACGGGAACGCTCCTGCATGATGGGATAAATTTTGTCCACCACAGCTTCAAAAACTTGTCCTTTATAACTGTCCATCGTCACCAAAACCTTTTGACCCAAGTTTACGAGAACCATGTCATTTTCATCAACTTCCAATTCAAGCAAAATGGAATTCGATTCGCCAATAACGGCCAATGGGGTTTGGGTGGTGATTAAAGTTCCTTCTTTCACTGGGATATCAAACAATTGTCCTGAAAAAGCACTTTTGACACTAAAATCACTTTGGGATTTTTGACTAATTTTTAGGTTGATATTGTTCCGACTTTGATCGTTTTGCAACTGGGCTTTGAGTTGTGCCAATTGCTTTTTTGCAGTTTCGTAATTGATTTTGGAACTCTTATATCCCAGTTCTACCCTTTCAAAATCAACTTCAGAAATAATTTGGTATTGCTTTATCCTTTTATTCCTATTGTAAATGGATTCGTCCAACGCTAATTTGTCTTTGGCAGCTTGCACTTTCATTTCCATCTCGGAAATTTTATCCTGAATATAGTGATTGCTTTCCTGACTCAATTGGTAGGCTAATCGGGCATTTTCAGTATTCAAATCGGCTTTCTCTTGCTCTAACTCAAACAATAGTTGACCTTCTTTAACAGACTGTCCAACAGCAACTTTTATTTTTTGCAAAACCCCATTTACCGTTGAATAAACCGTGTATTGCCCAACTGCTTTTACAACACCGGATGCATACACACTTTGGGTTACATCACCAACGGTGGGTTTGATTTCTTCGGAGTCTTTTTTGGAACAGGAAATACTAATTAAAAAAAATATAGAAAGGAATGATACTACTGTAGCCCTCATTTTAGATGCTTTTAAAAAATATTGATAAAATGGAAGAATTTTACATCCAAATATACGACAAAATAGCCTTTGTAAATACATATTAGCCTTATAATTATAGGAAAAAGTGGCGTTTTAAGGTTACCAAAGAATGAGTTACAACTGCTTTTCCATTATATAATCTTCCATTAAATAACCTTGCCCAATAGAAATATCTTCTTCGGCAATGATTTCAAAACCCATTTTTTGATAAAAGACAAAGGCCTTATTGAATCGGTTCACATTCAAAGAAAGCTTGTCGGAGCGGTTTTCTTTGGCTAAAGCCACAATTTTGTCTAACATCAATTTCCCCATTCCTTTGCCCTGATGTTCAGTAAGTAAATAGAATTTGTGCAATCGAGTAGAGTTTGAATTCAAATAATGGTGTTCGTAAGAGGCAAAACCAAGACAAATTTCATTTTTCTTCAGCACAAAAAAATGATGCTCTTTTTGCGTTAAATTAGCAATCAAAGTTTCTTCAGAATAGAAACTATCCAACATGAAATTGATTTGCGCTTTGGATAAGATTTCACCATAGACCACTGGCCATGTTGCAAAAGCTATTTCCCGAATTGTTTTGAAATCTTTTGTCGTAGCCTCAGAAATTGTTATCATTGTAGGAGGATGAATTTCGTTAGAACTTCTAAATTTTATTCATATACACAAAACCAGGCTACATACTAATCGAGCTTGCCATCAAAATAGGACATCCATTTTCCTTGTACTTTCATTACCTGTTCAATGACGTCACGAGCGGCTCCTTTGCCTCCGTTTCTGTGCGAAATATAACGGGAAATAGCTTTGATTTCTGGACTTGAATCTTGTGGACAAGTTGGTAATCCTACTAATTGCATCACATGATAATCGGGAATATCATCACCCATATACAAAACCTGTTCTGGTTTGATATCGTAGAGTTCAATATATTCTTTATAAGTTTCAACTTTGTCAGGTGTACCTAAATGGATATCAGTTATTCCTAAATTTCTCAATCGCACCCGAACCCCTTCATTGCTCCCGCCCGAAATAATACAAACGTTATACCCACTTTCTACAGCAGCTTTCATCGCATAGCCATCGCGAATATTCATCGTTCGCAGAATCTCTCCTTCGCCAGTTACAAAAACGGAGCCATCTGTCAATACACCATCGACATCAAAAATAAAAGTGGTGATGTCGTTCATTATTTGTTTATAGCTTTTTGCCATTATTTTGTATGGATTGGGTTATTATTTTATATATATTTTTCCGATTTTCGTCTGATAAAAAATTCAAATGACGCTCAATGGTTGTATTGTCATTGCGGCTAGCAGGGCCTGTTTGCACCTCTTTTGGAGAAAGTGTTATTCCCTTGTTTGCCGTTTCCAAAATTAAGGGTTTTAAAACTTCAAAAGGAATATTATTTTCAAGGCAAATTTCATTGCTAATTTGGTATAGCTGATTCACGAAATTATTCACAAAAACTGCCGAAACGTGCAAGGCTTGTCTTTGAATCTCAGTAATTTTTAAAACTTTATTGGAAATTGAGTAAGCCACTTTTTCTAATAGGTCAAAATCTACCTCATTTTCACTTTCCAAACAAATGGGAATTTCACTGAAGTCAACAGCCACATTTTTCGAAAAAGTTTGCAAGGGATAGAAAACCCCTCTCCTATTCTTAGAGTCCAATACATCAATGGAAACACTTCCCGAAGTATGGACAACAAGGCGATTTTCGAAAGGCAATTGAGAAGAAACCGCCGCAATAGCATCGTCAGAAACCGCTAAAATATACAGGTCGGCTTCCGCTAAATCTGTATAGTTATCGATAATTTTATGAGAATCTAAAAGGGGTACTAATGATTCTTTTTGTCTTGAAAACACTTGTGCCAAATCGATATTTTTGCTTTTGGAAAAAGCTTTTATCAAATGTTGGGCAACATTTCCGGAACCAATAATAATCACATTAATCATTGGACAAAATTAGCGAAAAAAAATAAAAACCAATACTCGATGTCAACAATTGAATTTCAAAAAGAAATTGTAATACACTTGCCCTTCAGGACGCTTAATTTTGGATTAAATTAACAATTGTACAAATAAGCAAGTCAACAATTTTAAGTACTTTTGTCCCACTTTTACAAAACGTAATTTCTTACAGATGAATTCAAAATTAGTTTCCTTTTTATTCTCCACACGTTTAATGGCGATGCTTTTCCTAACTTTTGCTATTGCAATGGGTGCTGGAACTTTTATCGAAAGTAAATACAATACAGATACGGCACGGATTTTAGTCTATAACTCTTGGTGGTTTGAAGGAATCATGTTACTTTTTATGATCAATTTTATTGGAAATATAAAACGCTATCAATTGCTAAGAAAAGAAAAATGGGCTACACTTATGCTGCATTTATCTTTTGTTTTCATCATTACTGGAGCTTTCATCACTCGATACATCAGTTATGAAGGCATGATGCCCATTCGCGAAGGCTCTGCCGAAAATAAATTTTATTCAGACAAGATGTACCTCACCCTTTTTGTCGATGGGGAATATAAAGGCGAAATGAAACGCCGTGTTTTCGAAAAACCATTACTACTTTCGCCGGTTACCAATAATGATTTTTCAATTTCCAACAACTTTGCCGACACCCAATTTAAAGTGAAGTATGATAATTTTATCATGGGGGCAAAACAAATTATTGAGCCCGATGCAAAAGGGGTTTTATACCTAAAATTAGTGGAAGCCGGAGACAGTGGTCGGGAAGAACACTTTCTAAAAGAGGGAGAGGTTCAAAACATTCACAATGTCCTTTTTGCGCTAAATAAATTTACCGAAGGAGCTATAAACATCACTATAAAAGGGAATACTTCCACAATTCAAACCCCATTTGAAGGGAATTTTATGCGCATGGCGGATAAAATGCAAGGAAAAGTTGCCAAAGACGTTACACAACCCTTAATGATGCGTTCATTATATAGCATTGGGGAAAAACGCTTTGTTTTTCCTGATCCCGCTGAAAAAGGGGTAATAGGCTATGAATCAAAAAATGATTTTAAAGCGAAGGGCGGAGATAATGCTTTAACTGTAAAAGTATTGGCTGATGGACAAGAGAAATCAGTAACGGTATTGGGTGCTAAAGGTAAAGTTGGCGAATCTAAATCGGTTAAAATTGGGGAATTAGAATACACTTTTTTCTATGGAAGCAAAGCACACACTTTACCTTTTAGCATCAAACTCAATGATTTTATTGCCCAAAAATATCCTGGAACGGAGAAAAGTTATTCTTCATTTGAAAGCCAAGTCACCGTTCAGGACTCCATCACACCTTTTGATGCTAGAATATATATGAATCATGTTTTAGATTATAAAGGGTTCCGATTTTTTCAATCTTCATTTGATCCGGACGAAAAAGGAACCGTGTTATCCGTAAACCATGATTTCTGGGGAACTTTGATTACGTATATTGGTTATTTCATGTTGTTTTTTGCCATGATGTCAATACTGTTTACCAAGTATTCCCGTTTTGCTGATTTGAAACGAAAACTGGAAGTGGTGAAGGATAAAAAATCGAAATTAGTACCAATATTAGTTTTGCTGTTCGGTTTTACGGCTTTCGCCCAAAATCATGGTGCACCTACTCCAAGCCTAAAACAATTGGACTCCCTAATCAATAAACGCAAGGTAACCGAGGTTCATACAGCTAAATTCGGAAGGTTGATTGTTCAGGATGCCGGCGGAAGAATGAAACCTATAAATACCTTCTCGTCTGAATTGTTGCGAAAAGTAAGCCACAAAGACAGCTATAACGGAATGAATTCAGATCAGGTATTTTTATCGATGATAGCAGATGGAAATCTTTGGATACAAGTTCCTATGATTTATATCAAGGCCGGAAACGACAGCATTCGGAAAATTATTGGTCTCGACAAGAATGCAAAATACGCTTCTTTTATATCCTTTTTCGACACCACTGGAAATTATAAATTAGGACCTTATTTAGGGGATGCCTACAAAAACGCAAATCCCAACCAATTCGAAAAAGATTTTATCGAAACGGACAAAAAAGTGAATTTGATGGACAATGCGCTAAGCGGAAGTATTTTGAAAGTTTTTCCGATTCCAAATGACCAAAACAACAAATGGATTTCTTATGCCGAATTAGAGCATGCAGGTTTAAAAGGGATGGCAGCAACCTATACCCGAAGCATTCTACCCTTATATTTTGGAGCATTAGACCGCGCTAAAGCTAACAATAATTACAAACAAGCTGATGAATTATTGGAGAGCATCAACGGATTCCAGAAAAAATTTGGCAACAAGGTAAGGCCAAGTGAAGAAAAAATAAATCTCGAAATCCTGTATAATAAATATGATATTCTACCCAAACTGTTTTATTATTACTTGTTGGGTGGTATTTTCATGTTGGCGTTTGCATTATTAAACATCTTTTTTGATAAAAAAATATGGAAAGTAACGGTCAATACTTTTCATGTTTTGATTGGTTTCGTTTTTGGCTTACATACTTTGGCTTTAATCGCCCGATGGTGCATTTCCGGTCATGCGCCTTGGAGTAATGCTTATGAGGCCATTGTTTATGTAGCTTGGGCTACCATGTTTTTTGGATTGGCCTTCGACCGAAAATCAAAACTTACCGTGGCTTCGGCGGCTTTTGTCACATCGATGATTTTTATGGCTGCCAACGCCAATTGGATTGATCCAGAAATAGCCAATCTCCAACCGGTTTTAAATTCCTATTGGTTGATGATACACGTGGCGGTAATCGTGGCAAGTTATGGCCCATTTGCCTTGGGAATGATTTTAGGTATCGTTTCTTTACTGTTGATTCTATTTACCAACGAGAAAAACAAAGCCAAAATGAATTTAAACATCAAAGAAATCACTTACATCAACGAAATGTCATTGACGATTGGCTTGATTATGTTAACGATTGGTAATTTCCTTGGTGGACAATGGGCAAATGAAAGTTGGGGCCGCTACTGGGGTTGGGATCCAAAAGAAACTTGGGCATTAATCAGTATTATGGTTTATGCTTTTGTAATTCACTCTCGTTTTGTACCTTCACTTAGAGGGAAATGGTTCTTTAATTTGATGAGTATTTTTGCCTTCTTATCCATTTTGTTCACTTATTACGGCGTAAATTTTCACTTGGTTGGACTGCATTCCTATGCTAGTGGGGAGGCTCACTCCTTAGCTTGGATTTGGTATTCATTAGGAACAATTTCGTTGTTTGGAGCAATCACCTACCCAAAATACAAGAAGTACTATAAAAAGTTACCTAATTAATTCTAATAAAAAACCGTATGAAAAACCTATTTATTTATGCCTTTGGAATATTACTTTTTTGGAATTGTCAAGGCCAAAACAAACCAAGTAAAACAGATGTAATTATGCAAAAGCAAACCATTTACCAATTTAAAGTAGAAGATTTATCAGGAAAAACATTTGATTTTGCTTCTTTGAAAGGAAAGAAAATAATGATTGTAAATACCGCTTCAAAATGCGGCAATACACCACAATACAAAGACTTAGAAGAATTATATGAAAAATACAAAAATAAAAACTTTGTGATTGTAGGCTTTCCGGCTAATAATTTTCTTTGGCAAGAACCTGGAACCAATGCTGAAATTGCGGCTTTTTGTAAAAAAAATTATGGCGTTACTTTTCCAATGATGGCAAAAATATCAGTTAAGGGAAAAGACATGCACGAAGTATATCAATTTCTTACCCAAAAAGCAAAAAATGGGTTGGAAGATTCAGAAGTGGGATGGAATTTCCAGAAATATCTTTTGAACGAAAAAGGCGAATTGGAAAAAGTAATTTCTCCAAGAACATTGCCAACAGATCCTGAGATTATTGATTGGCTGACAAAATAGTAGTAATCGACATTTTTGTCTAAAACTATTCGGGGCATTATCAGAAAAAAAGCTGATTAATGCCCTTTATAATTAGCTACCGCTTTTCTTACGCTACCATATTTAGTGAGTAATTCGGATGCTGCTGAATACGAAACAGGGATTTCTCCCATAATCATTTTCACGCCACGATCCACGAGCTTACTGTTGCTCAATTGCATGTCGACCATTTTATTTCCTTTCACTTTCCCAAGTTGAATCATGGTAGCTGTTGAAATCATATTGAGTACTAATTTCTGTGCCGTTCCTGCTTTCATTCGGGAACTTCCCGTTACAAATTCAGGCCCCACAACCACATCTATTGGAATTTTAGCGGTTTGTGACATTGGACTGGCAGCATTACAAGAGATACTTCCAGTAATAATATTATTTTCATTACAAGCTTTCAACCCTCCAATAACGTAAGGTGTTGTTCCCGAAGCGGCAATCCCAACGACAACATCATTTTCGTTGGTGTTGTGTTCTTGCAAATCAATCCAAGCTTGGTTGGGGTCGTCTTCGGCATTTTCTACCGCTTTGCGAATGGCCTTGTCCCCACCGGCAATGATTCCGTTGACTAAGTCAAAAGGAACGCCAAAGGTTGGAGGACACTCGGATGCATCCACCACGCCTAAACGACCTGAAGTCCCTGCACCGATATAAAACAATCGACCTCCCAATTTCATTTTAGCTACGATTTGAGTTACTAAAACCTCGATTTGTGGCAAGGCTTTTTCTACGGCAAAAGGCACAGTTTTGTCTTCTTGATTGATATTTGAAAGTAATTCCGATACTGACATTTTTTCTAAATGTTCGTATTTCGAGGATTGTTCGGTGGTTTTAGTGAAAGTCATTTTTAATGTTTTAACGAATGCATTCGATATGATATTTTTTTGCAATAATAAGTTTTGAATTTTCTATTTCAGATTGAATTTTAACCCAATTGTCATTAAAATATTGGTGTAATTGTTTTAAAGAACAATTACCTAATTGAAAATAAATTATTTTAGGAGTGTTTTTTGAAACCAAGAAGCGGTTATAAAAATCGGTGTCTTTTGTTAGTATTACCAACTCGTTTTTAAACGCATAATCCCATATTTCACTATCGGTCATTTGCAAATTAATGTCGGATACAAAAACATAACGATGGTCATTAAAAAAGTTGAAATGTTTTGGTAAATTGACATCGACTAAAAATGAACCATTCATTATTAACTAGCTAATTGAATGTCATTTTTATACGAGGAAAGATTTTTTAAGGCAAATGCTATACAAGCCTGAATGTCTTCTTTTTCAAGAAAAGGATAGGCTTCTAAAATAGTTTCCATTGAATCTCCAGCTGATAAATACTGTAAAATAGATTCCACAGTAATTCTCATTCCTCTTACCGTGGGTTTGCCATTGCAAACGTCTGGTTTTGTGGTAATTCTTTCTAAAAGAGTCGCTTCCATCTTTTTATTGTTTTTACAAATTTAGTAAAATAAATCAATAAAAGTCTAAATAAAATACGCCAACACAATGCCAAAAATTATCATCGAAACTTTGGCAATATTAAATTTGTGTCCTTCACTGCTTTCAAAAATAATGGTGGATGAAATATGGAATAGTATCCCAATAACGATGGCGGTAATTTCAGTATAATAGGCATTTAATTGAGGAAAATAGTCCGATACAATTGTTCCTAATGGAGTCATAATAGCAAAAGTAATCATAAATGCAAAAATTGCTTTTTTGTTCAGGCTGGAATTGATGAAAAAAGTGGTTAAAATAATGGCGATGGGTAAATGATGAATCGCAATTCCTAATGCTAAACTATGATGGTGACTTACTGGAAATCCTTCTAAAAAGGCATGAATACAAAGGCTGATAAAAAGTAACCAAGGAATATGGGTCATTGTATCGTGACCATGGACATGACCGTGTTCGGCACCTTTGGAGAAAAACTCTAATATGATTTGGAATAAAATTCCAGCCATTATAAAAAGTCCGATGTTGTGATTGTCACTTTTGTAAACATCCGGCAATAAGTGCATAACAGTTAATGACAGTAAAAATGATCCGCTAAAAGCCAGTAATAATTTGAGGTTGGTTTTGTTCTTCGGTTTGAAAAACAAGGCAATACTATACCCTATCAGAACGGACAATAATGGTAAAACGTAGTTCATTATTTAAAAATCATGATTAATCGTTCACTTTCTGTTTTGTGGAATTTTTTCAATTTATAATCTCCAAAAATATCCAACAAAAAAATTCCGGCTTCCTCCATTAATTCTTCAAAATCCTTCAGCGTTAATGCTTTGACTTTTTCGGTGAAATGGAATTTCTCGCCCTGATCTTCAAAGTCAATCTCCTTGTAAATATGGCCTTCACTCACATAGCGTTTGATATGAAAATCAATATTTTCAACAGTTTTGACTTCGTCTGGAACTAAATTAGCAATGACTTGGTTGACGTTCATAAAATCAATTACGGCAAATCCATATTCCGTCAGGCTTTCTTTCATTGCCTTTAAAGTGGTCAGGTTGTCTTGGTCATTTTCGAAATAGCCAAAACTGGTAAACAAATTAAATATGGCGTCAAATTTATCTTCAAAAGTTTCCCGCATGTCATGAACCTGAAAATGCAGCGTTTCATTCTGGTTTTTATTGGCCTCCATAATACTGTTTTCAGACAAATCAGCACCCACAACTTCATAGCCCAACTGGTTCAAATAAATAGCATGACGCCCTTTACCACAAGCCAAATCCAACACTTTTGCTTTTTCAGGAAGATTGAGGTAATGCGTCAAATTGTCCATAAAAACCTGGGCTTCCCGATAATTTCTTTCTTTATAAAGAATGTGATAATAAGGAGTGTCGAACCAAGAGGCGAACCAATTATGGGTTTTGGGATTTTTTAAATCTGACATTTATTATTTTGAATTTCAATTAAAGTGCAAATTTAGACTATTTTTGCACCGAATACTTGATTTTACAATGGAAAATAATTTTAGAATGATTGCCAAAACCTTTTTTGGTTTTGAAGAAATACTGGCAAATGAATTGAAAATGTTAGGCGCACAAGACGTCGAGCAAGGTGTGAGAATGGTAAGTTTTAAAGGCGATAAAGGGTTTATGTACAAGGCAAACTTGTCTTTGAGAACCGCTTTAAAAATCTTGAAACCTATTTATTTTTTCAAAGCAAGAGACGAACAAGCTTTATATAAAGGCATTTCGGGTGTAAACTGGTCGAAATTTATCAGTGCCAACCAGACTTTTGTGATTGATGCCACAGTGCACTCAGAGTATTTTAACCACTCAGAATTTGTTTCCCAAAAATGTAAAGATGCCATCGTGGATCAATTCCGGGAACGAACAGGACAACGACCAAGCATCGAGAAAATACATCCCGATTTGAGAATTAATATTCACATTGACAAAGACCAAGTTTCGGTAGCTTTGGACACTTCAGGAAATTCGTTACACCAACGTGGGTACAGAACCGCAACGAATATCGCGCCTATTAACGAAGTTTTGGCTGCTGGAATTCTATTGCTTTCGGGCTGGGACGGTCAGGGTGATTTCTTGGATCCCATGTGTGGTTCAGGGACTTTTTTGGCTGAAGCGGCAATGATTGCCTGCAACATTCCAGCAAACATCAACCGCAAGGAATTTGCTTTCGAAAAATGGAATGATTGGGACAATGAACTGTTTGACTCAATTATGGATTCTTTGATGAAAAAAATTCGAGAATTTCATTACACCATCAAAGGTTACGACAAAGCACCTTCTGCGGTTCAAAAAGCCAAAGACAATATCAAGAATGCCAATTTAGACGAATACATTACTATCGAGGAACGGAACTTTTTTGATACGGAAAAAACATCTCAAGGAAAATTACATGTGGTTTTCAATCCGCCTTATGATGAACGATTGGACATTCACATGGAAGAATTCTATAAAAATATTGGCGATACTTTAAAGAAAAATTATCCTGGTACCAATGCTTGGTTCATTACTGGAAACTTGGAAGCTTTGAAATTTGTTGGATTGAAACCTTCCCGAAAAATAAAGCTTTTTAACGCCAGTATCGAAGCCAGACTAGTGAAATATGAAATGTATGAAGGAAGCAAGAGAACAAAATTTCAAACAGTTGATGACAACATACAATAATTAGAGTTTAGATTGTAAAAAAATAACAATTCGCACCTAAAACCACTAAAAACATGACCAAATTACAAGTACGTGCATTTATATACCAACTAGGCTGTTTTGCTATTTTGTTTATCTCTATTAAATTTTTGGTTGCAAAATATATCCCGTTAACAGGATTATGGATTCCAATGACTGCTTTTGTTATAGGAACCATTCTATCTCCAAAATTTCAAGCAGTAAAAACCAAAGATGGTGAAAAACTATTTATGAAATGGGTCTTTGTGAAAGGTGTTAAAGATGTTTCTTGATTTCCCGATTCTGAATTATTTTTTTGGGCTTACTTTTTTCTTATAAAGAGGGATGAAATAAGTAATGGTGTAGTTTACCCCTACCCCAAAATCTCCATTGTATGTTCTATTGAAACCTGGAATATAGAGGTTGTCAAAATTGTTGGGTTTATGATTTGAAACCAATCGGTTTAATCGAAGACTAAAACCTAAGTACACATTATTGATCACTTTAGCCTTCACCCCTGCCACCACTTCAATCCAACTAGCACTCAATCCGTTGAATTTCTCTCCGGAAACAAGTACGGGCACTTCCCCAAAATAACGATTAGCATTATAAATTTTGTAGCTATTCAATTCTTGACTAAAAGTGCTGGCACCATATCGCAATCCTACAGCGATTATATTCTCCATATTCAACCAGTTTTCGTAACCATTATAGTCAAAACCAACTTTTAGATAAGATCCTTTGGTGGTGAAATTCAATCGTTCGTCATCGGTTGTTTTATTTTCGTTACCAATTTCGGCAGCCAAATAGTACTTTTTAGTCAATCGATAATCTCCCACAAATTCGATTCCTTTATAATTCGAGTCATACAAAACACGGGTTAATTTGTACAAATCGATACCCACTCGCAACCCATAACGGTTTGTTTTGGATGGAAGACTATCCATCTTTTTCTCTTCGACAATTTTTTGGGATACTTGTTTGGGAGCATCCGGAATAATTCCTTCGTTTTGAATGTTTTTACTCGGAATTTTATTTGGGAGAGGTTGTGCCTGAACCAAGAACATAAATAGTACTAGAAAGCAACTAAAAATATATTTTAACATGTGTTTCATTTTCGGTATCAATGTTATTTTTTTCAACTCGAATGTCTTTTATCCACAAAAGGTCTGAAATAATTGCGTCGGTATGCGAATATGGATTCGTTGCATCTAAAGAAAAAATTGTTTTAAAACCACAAGCTCTAGAAACAAAAAGATTCTCACGGGTATAATTGAAAGTAATCTTGTCTTCATTACTATAAGATACTGAACCATAATTTAATATAAAACTATAGCTTGTCGTGTTTTGAGTCGTTTTTAAAGGTATTGAAACCATATTTCCGTTTCCATTAAAAACAATTCCTTCAGACATTCCTTCTCCAATGACTTTTAAATTAGTCAAGTTTTTTAATACCATTGTATTTGTAATATCATAAAATTGAATTACAAGTCTAGGCGTTGTGGAAGTATTGGCATCGCAAACATCATCCTTTTCGCAAGCGGAGAAAGAAAATAGAGAAAGCACTAAAAGTAAAAGTATTTTTTTCATAAAATATTTTATTGAAAATGACTTTCGATTGTTGATAGAAATCTGCAATCAAGAATCGTTAATCTTAAATCTGCAATCTTATCTTCTTTCCAAAAGCACCACATTTTCTACGTGATGTGTTTGGGGAAACATATCCACGGGGCGCACTCGAGTCACCTTGTATTTCTCATCCATCAAAGCCAAATCGCGAGCTTGTGTAGCCGAATTACAACTTACGTAAACAATTTTTGAAGGTTCTATTTTCATGATTTGTTCAATTACATCCTTGTGCATTCCGTCGCGTGGTGGGTCGGTAATAATCACATCTGGTTTGCCATGTTGAGCAATGAAACTTTCATTGAAAACCACTTTCATATCCCCCACATAAAATTCGCAGTTGGTAATTTCATTACGTATGGCATTGGCTTTGGCATCAACAATCGCTTCAGGAACACTTTCAACACCAATAACCTTCTTGGCGTTTTTCGAAACAAATTGGGCAATTGTACCCGTTCCTGTGTATAAATCATAAACGATTTCATTACCAGTCAATCCGGCAAAATCTCGAGTGATTTTATATAATTCGTAAGCTTGATCGGAATTGGTTTGATAAAACGATTTGGCATTGATACTGAATTTCAAACCTTCCATTTCTTCCAAAATATAATCACGACCTTTATAGAGGTTAATATTTTGATCGTACAAAGTGTCGTTCGCCTTGTTATTTACTACATATTGCAACGACGTAATTTGCGGGAATTTTTCGTAAACATGGTCCAAAAGCAATTCTATATTGGCTTTGTCATTTTCGAAAAACTGAACCAAGACCATAATTTCACCCGTCGATGCGGTTCGCATCATCAAGGTTCTTAACAAGCCTTCGTGATTTCTAGGATTGAAAAATGTCAGATTGTTTGCATTGGCGAAAGCACGAATTTCATTCCGAATAGCATTGGAAGGATCTTCCTGTAAATGACATTTGTTGATATCTAGAATCTTGTCCCACATTTTTGGAATGTGAAAACCCAACGCATTTCTGTTTCCCAAGTCTTCCGTACTGCCGATTTCTTTTTCGGTGAGCCAACGACTATTCGAAAAAGAAAACTCCATTTTGTTTCTGTAAAAAAATTGCTTTTCGGAACCTAAAATCGGTTCAAACTCGGGAAGTTCTATTTTTCCGATGCGCAACAAATGATTTAAAACCTCATTTTGTTTGTAGTACAATTGCTGGCTGTATTTCATATTCTGCCATTTACAACCCCCGCAAACGCCAAAGTGTTCACAAATAGGCTCAACCCGATGTTCTGAATATTCGTGGAATTTTACGGCTTTACCTTCGTAATACGCCTTGCGCTTCTTGAAAGTTTGCACATCAACCACATCGCCGGGAACAACATTGGGAATAAAGATTACTTTACCATCTGGAGCCTTTGCCACCGAAACGCCTTTTGCACCCGCATCAAGGACTTTTATATGATCAAAAACGATTTTGTCTGTATTTTTCTTAGCCATAGCGCAAAAATAAGGCTTTGAATGGTTTTATAAATTTAAATTGACAACTATTTTTTTTAAAAAGGTTGTTTATTTAATACCCTGAATTAATTAAAAATGGAGTTCTAAATTCTTTAATCAAACAAATCTGAAGATAAATACCTGTCGCCTCGATCACAAATAATGGCTACAATTATTCCTGATTCTAATTGGTTGGCCAGTTTTAGCGCCACAGCAACAGAACCTCCACTACTCATCCCTGCAAAAACACCTTCTTCTTTGGCTAGTCTTTTGGTCATTTCCCGCGCTTCTTTTTCGCTTACTTCAATAATCGTATCCACTTTTGAAGCATCATAAATTTTAGGTAAATATTCTTGTGGCCATTTCCTAATACCCGGAATTTGGGAACCATCACTGGGTTGTGCTCCCACGATTTGTATGGCTGGATTTTTCTCTTTCAAATAGGTAGAAGTACCAATAATAGTGCCTGTAGTTCCCATCGCCGCAACAAAATGAGTAACAGTCCCTTCGGTATCATTCCAAACTTCTGGACCTGTTGTTTTGTAGTGCGCTTTCCAATTATCTTCATTGGCAAATTGATTGAGCATGATGTAACCGCCTTGTTCCATTTTTTTATCCACATAATCTCTAGAACCAATAATACCTAAACTAGCAGGAGTTAAGACTACTTTTGCTCCAAAAGCCAACATGGTTTGTGTGCGTTCTTTAGTAGAATCTTCAGGTAGTACAAGCTCAATTTCAATATTGAAAAATTGAGCAATCATGGCTAAAGCAATACCAGTATTTCCACTGGTGGCTTCAATAAGTTTGTCTCCTTTTTTGATATCGCCCCTTTCTAATGCTGAAGCAATCATATTGTAAGCCGCACGATCTTTTACACTACCTCCTGGATTATTTCCTTCTAGTTTCAATAAAAGCTTGACATTTTTATTTTTTACCAAATTTACACTCTCCACTAAAGGGGTATTCCCGATTAGGTCAACCAGTTTTTGAGTCTTCATAATTATTTTAACTCTTTTATTTTTACTTCTGTAATTGTGTTATTAGTCACAAGGGAGTTTTCGGGAATGGATTTTGTAATCCAAGTATTTCCACCAATAATACTATTTTTACCAATAATGGTTTCTCCTCCCAAAATAGTAGCGTTGGCATAAATACAAACATTTTTTTCTACAGTAGGATGTCTTTTGGCATTTTTCATGTCTTTGGTAACACTCAAGGCTCCCAATGTTACCCCTTGATACAATTTTACCTGTTTTTCGATTATGGTTGTTTCTCCAATTACAATTCCAGTGGCATGATCTATAAAAAATGGAGAAGCAATTGATGCTCCTGCATGAATATCGGTTCCAGTGATTTGATGTGCATATTCGCTCATTAGTCTAGAAAAAAGTAACATATCTAACAAATATAATTCATGACTCAATCTATAAATAGCAATAGCATAAAATCCGGGATACCCTAAATACACTTCTTCAATACTGTTAGAGGCAGGATCATTTTCTAATATGTATTCCGCATCCATATTTAGCATTTCAAGAACCTTAGGTAGTTTTTTAAGAAATTGATTCCAAACGCCATCGCATGATTCTTCCGTTTTTTTTGAAGTAATTTTTGAAATTTCCTTGAATAATTTTTCAAGTTCGTCAATACTTTTATTTAATGGAGCATTGGTATCAAAAAGTGTATAAAACAACTTCTCGGTAAAGTCCTCTACTTTGGTCTTAATACCATAGTTGATGGAAAAATGTCTCTTTAAGGCTGCAATATTTTGGATAATTAGATCTTTTGACACTGTTTAACGATTGAAATGTTTATAGTAAATGGTAAAAGTAAGTTGTTTTTAGAAATTGCCGCAACAATTCAGAAAATAAATTTGTTGTTTAGTAAGGATTGAAAAACATAAAAAAATTCATATATACTTTGATTTATGCGAATGTAATTTTTATAATTTGTAAATTAGCATGGATTAACTTCCTAATTTCAAATGAATTAATAACCAGAGGTAAGTTATGAACAAGAGTGTGAAACTAAAAAATAAACTTTCTCGTTTTTGGAAACTACTTGGTCCTGGGCTTGTGACAGGAGCAAGTGACGACGATCCTTCAGGAATCGCAACCTATTCACAGGCTGGAGCGGCTTATGGACTTTCCACCTTATGGACTTCACTCATTGCCTTTCCGCTAATGGCCGCGATTCAGCAAATGTGTGCCCGAATAGGTTTAGTAACTTCCCATGGATTGACGGGAGCGCTTAAAAATAATTATCCAAGACCTATTTTATATGTAATGCTTTTATTCAGTTTTCCTGCAATTGTCATGAATATTGGTGCCGATATTGCCGGAATGGGTGCCGTGGGAAATCTTTTGTTTCCAGCTATTGATGCTACTTATTTTAGTGTCTTGTTTACTATACTATTATTAGGTTTAATTATTTATTTGCCCTATCATAAAATTGCTTCCACCCTAAAATATTTGTGTATTGTAATGTTAGTTTATTTTATTGTACCTTTTTTGTATAAACAAGATGTTGCCCAAATTCTAAAAGCCACCTTCATTCCTACCTTAAAATTCGATAAAGAGTTTATGGGCATCCTTGTAGGAATTCTTGGAACCACTATTTCACCCTATCTTTTTTTTTGGCAGGCTTCTGTAGAAGTGGAAGAAATGAATAACAAGAAAAAACATTTAATTGTAAATAAAAAGATAATTAACGAAATAAATGAAGATGTCGATTTTGGAATGACCTTTTCGGGTTTTGTAATGTACTTTATTATTCTTACCACAGGAACTGTTTTATTCAAAGGGGGAATTCACCAGATTGAAACTGTAGAGCAGGCGGCTATGGCATTAAAACCATTGGCTGGAAATTTGGCTTATCTTCTTTTTGCTATTGGAATAATTGGCACTGGACTTATTGCAATTCCTGTTTTGTCCGGCTCACTTTCATATATAATAACGGAAACTTTTGGATGGGAACAGGGATTGGATAAAAAATTTCATGAAGCAAAAGCCTTTTATAGCGTTATTGGTCTTTCACTAATACTGGGATTGTCATTAAATTATGTGGGTATTTCTCCAATAAAAGCATTGATTTATACAGCTATCCTTTACGGATTAACGGCACCTGTATTAATTGCTATTATTCTTCATATTTCCAACAACAAAAAAATAATGGGCCAATTTACCAATAGTTGGAAATCAAATGTTCTAGGAGGCATGGCATTACTAATAATGTCGGTTGCCGCCTTTACATTAATTTATTTCCAGCTGTCAAGCGGTTAGAAAAACCAAAAACTAGCCGTGTTTTTAGTTTTATTTATCGTAATTGGTAAAAACGAAAAAGTTTAAAATTTAAAATTTGAGTTACCTTTCCGTAAACACAATTTCTTAAACCTTAAACTTTTTAAAACTTAAAGAAAGTTTTTAATAAACAAAAATAGCTCTTTCGCTCATCATTTCATTTACTTCATTAGCCACTTCTTCAATAACATCTTCATTTGTGTGATTCATTAAAACTCTATCAATTAAAGCTACAATAATTTCCATATCTTCTTCAATTAAACCACGAGTAGTAATAGCTGCAGTTCCCACTCGAATTCCTGAAGTTACAAATGGTGATTTATCATCAAAAGGAACCATATTTTTATTGACTGTAATTTCTGCTTTTACTAATGCGTTTTCAGCATCTTTCCCAGAAATATTTTTGTTTCTTAAATCAATCAGCATCATGTGATTATCTGTTCCTCCAGAAATGATTTCGTACCCTCTTTTTACAAAAGCATCAGCCATTGCATTGGCATTTTTTTGCAATTGCAAAGCATATGTAAAGAATTCATCTTTCAAAGCTTCACCAAAAGCTACTGCTTTAGCAGCGATAATGTGCATCAAGGGCCCTCCTTGATTTCCTGGGAAAACTGCTAAATCCAATAAGGAAGACATCATTCTGATTTCTCCTTTTGGAGTAGTCAAACCAAATGGGTTTGGAAAATCTTTACCCATCATAATCAAACCACCACGAGGACCACGCAACGTTTTATGTGTTGTAGTGGTAACAATATGGCAATGTGGTAAAGGGTCATTCATCAAACCTTTGGCGATTAAACCTGCAGGATGTGAAATATCGGCTAATAAAATAGCCCCAACACTGTCGGCAATTACTCTGAAACGCTCAAAATCCATATCACGAGAATATGCCGAAGCACCTGCGATAATTAATTTTGGCTGTTCTTTTGTTGCTATTTCTTGAATTTTATCATAGTCTAATCTTCCCGTCTCTTTGTCAACACCATAAAAGGAAGGAGTGTATATACGTCCTGAAAAGTTTACTGGTGAACCATGAGTTAAGTGTCCTCCATGAGACAAATCGAAACCCAAAATTTTATCTCCAGGTTTAATACAGGCATGGTAAACTGCAGTATTTGCTTGTGAACCCGAGTGTGGCTGAACATTTGCATACTCAGCTCCAAATAATTCTTTAGCTCTATCGATGGCTATTTGCTCTATGACATCAACTACTTCGCAACCGCCATAGTATCTTTTACCAGGATAACCTTCGGCATATTTATTGGTTAAAACAGAACCAGCTGCTTCCATTACTTCATCACTTACAAAATTCTCGGATGCAATAAGTTCTAATCCATGAATTTGTCTGTCTTGTTCCTCTAAAATAAGATCGAAAATTTGTTCGTCGCGTTGCATTTCTTTGATTTTTTATTAATTTGTCGCAAAAATACGAAAAAACGTTTGGTAAATTGTCAGATTATAATATATTTGATAAGTAATTCTTAACAAAATAATTAACACCGTTATGTCAATAACTGCTAATAATATCGATAGAAAATCATGGCTAGAAGTGCCTGTTGATACTGATTTCCCTATTCAAAACATTCCTTTTGGAGTTTTTCTTACGAAAGAAAATGTTGTGACAGTAGGAACTCGAATTGGCGATTTAGCGATTGACTTGGGAGCTTTACAACAATTAAATTACTTTGAAGGAATCGAATTAACGGATGATATGTTCCTGCAAGATACTTTGAACGACTTTATTTCTGACGGAAAAAAGACCTGGCGATTGGTTCGGAATCGTATTGCCGATATTTTTGACGAAAAAAATCCAAAATTACGCGATAACAAAAAAGATAAAGATATAGTCATCTTCAAGATGAAAGATGTGGAAATGCAATTGCCTGTCTTAATTGGTGACTATACTGATTTTTATTCCAGCAAAGAGCACGCGACCAATGTTGGGAAAATATTCCGCGACTCAGAAAACGCATTACTGCCTAACTGGCTTCATATTCCTTTGGGATATCATGGGAGAAGTTCTACCATTATCCCCTCTGGAATCCCAGTAAATAGACCTATGGGTCAAACTTTGCCAAATGGGGAACCAACACCTGTTTTCGGCCCTTCACGAATGGTTGATTTTGAATTAGAAATTGCATTTATTACTACTGACGCTAATGTCATGGGAGAAAATATCCCTATAAATGAGGCCGAAGACTATATCTTCGGAATGGTTTTAATGAATGACTGGAGTACTCGCGACATTCAAAAATGGGAATACGTTCCGCTTGGGCCCTTTTTAGCAAAAAACTTTGCAACTTCTATTTCTCCATGGATTATAACGATGGATGCTTTGGAACCCTTTAGAACCAAAGGCCCTAAACAAGATCCATCTCCATTACCTTATTTACAACAAAAAGGTAAGCATAATTTTGACGTTAATTTAGAAGTTGCAATACAAACAGAAAATAAAAACACAACTATTGTTTCAAAATCCAATTTTAAATATATGTATTGGTCTATGAGCCAACAATTAACCCATCATACCTCAAATGGCTGTCGGGTAAATTCGGGTGATATGATGGGTTCTGGAACCATCTCTGGATCAAGCCCTGATAGCTATGGCTCTATGTTGGAATTAACTTTGGGGGGTAAAAATCCAATAAAACTCAATGATGGAACGGAACGCAAGTTTGTAAATGATGGAGACACCATAATTATGAAAGGTTTTTGTAAAAACAATGGAGTACGAATTGGATTTGGCGCAGTTTCTAGTAAATTACTTCCCCCATTCGTAAGAAAATAAAAAAAATTAAATTAAAATTTATTACAAAAAAAAAGAATTTAGCATTGTATTACAAAAATTAGTGTAATTTTGCCTCGATGAATAACAAAAGTGTACATATAATTTCTGTTTCACGGATAAACAAACCAACCGCTTCTCCCGAAGTACGGATGCTTTAACAATAGCTCCGAAAGTGTTTTTTTATTTTTATTCATTTTTCATTTTTACTATTTTGAAATTATTCCTACCACCTAGCGGATTATTTTATTCTGAAAACATATTTTTTTTCTGCTTATCCTCCTGTCATTTAATTAATAGGATGATTCCTTATGGCAATTATTTTGCATTAAACTTGAATAAAAATAGTTTTTCCATACCAACAAAAATTTTATGTTTTAACTCAAACTTCAACTCTTGAAATGAAATTATCCATTGTAATAACAGGTGAAGAACATTATAAATATTCGCAAGAAATATGTGAAACCATTGAGTCTTCAGCCTTATTAAGAGGTACCGGAATCGCTAAAAGAACACCAGCTTACATCCAAAAAAAGATGGAACACAAAGATGCCATTATCGCATTAGATAAAGGTAAATTTGCAGGGTTTTGTTATATCGAAAGTTGGCAACATGGTAAGTTTGTAGCGCATTCAGGATTGATAGTGCATCCGGATTACAGAAATTTAGGGTTGGCAAAGCAAATAAAATCGAAGGTTTTTGATTACTCCTTAGAGAAATATCCAGATGCTAAAGTATTCGGGATTACAACTGGTTTAGCTGTTATGAAAATTAATTCAGATCTAGGATACAAGCCTGTTCCTTTCTCTGAATTGACTACGGATCCTAGTTTTTGGTCGGGGTGTAAAACCTGTACCAATTATGAAATTTTGAAAAGTAAAGAAAACGCTATGTGTCTATGCACTGGGATGCTCTATGATCCAAAAGAAAAACCAAAAGATCCACCAAAACATCCTTTTAACATTCGGATTTGGAACAGATTAAAAGAAATCAAACAAGCTCTTTTTTTAAAAAAGTAAATCTCAATTAGTTTTTGGCATTTAGCCATTAGCTTCGAAAAATTAAATAATAACAAAGCTAATTGCCAAAAGCCATTAGCCAAAAGCTTCAAAAAATGAAAAAAGTAGTATTAGCCTATAGTGGAGGATTAGATACCTCTTATTGCCTAAAATATTTAAAAAACGAAAAAGGATACGAAGTGCATACCGTATTAATAAACACGGGTGGATTTGACGAATCTGAATTAGAAGCTATCGAAAAAAGAGCCTATGAATTAGGTAGCGCAAAGCACGCCAATCTAACTATTGTAGATAAATATTACGATAAAGCCATCAAATATTTGATTTATGGAAATGTATTGAAAAACAATACTTATCCATTATCGGTAAGTGCCGAACGCGTTTTTCAAGCTATTGAAGCTATAAAATATGCAAAATCTGTTGGTGCAACTGCAATTGCTCACGGAAGTACTGGCGCAGGAAATGACCAAATCCGTTTTGATTTGATTTTTCAAACCATCGCACCCGAAATTGAAATTATCACCCCAATTCGTGACTTGAAATTATCGCGTCAAGAAGAAGTGGATTATTTAGCCAAAAATGGTGTGCATTATTCATGGGAAAAAGCACAATATTCTATCAACAAAGGACTTTGGGGAACAAGCGTTGGCGGTAAAGAAACACTTTCTTCAAATCTTCCTTTGCCTAGCGAAGCCTACCCTTCGCAATTGCAAAAAGAAGGCACAGAAAAAGTAACTTTAGAATTCGAAAAAGGACAATTAGTTGCTGTAAATGGTAAAAAAGATAAACCATCCAAGAATATTGTTGCTCTTGAAAAACTAGCCACTGCTTACGCAATTGGTAGAGATATTCATGTTGGCGATACCATAATCGGAATCAAAGGAAGAGTTGGTTTTGAAGCTGCGGCTCCAATTATTATCATCAAAGCACACCATTTATTAGAGAAACACACGCTTGGAAAATGGCAACAATATTGGAAAGAACAACTAGGAAACTGGTACGGAATGTTGTTTCACGAAGGTCAATTTTTAGATCCTGTAATGAGAAACATCGAAACTTTCTTAGAAGACACTCAAAAAACCGTAAATGGCACAGTAATCGTATCTTTGAAACCCTACCATTTTTCATTGGATGGAATCGAATCTGCAAATGATTTGATGAATACTGGTTTTGGTCAATATGGCGAAATGAACAACGCCTGGACATCGGATGATGCGAAAGGATTTATTAAGATTTTAGGGAATGCACAAAACATATTTTCATCGGTAAATGATATAAGTTACGAATAAATAAATTGACGATTTTTGATTAACGATTTGGCTGAAATACCTTACTTATAAAATTAAAAATCGTTAATCTTCAATCTAAAATCTAAAATAATTATGATTAATATTGGAATAATTGGCGGTTCAGGTTACACGGCTGGCGAACTCATCAGAATATTGATGTTTCACCCCAATGCCAAAATCGATTTTGTGTACAGCACGACCAATGCTGGAAAACCGCTTTCGATAGCGCATCACGATTTGTTGGGCGATATCGAAATGAATTTTACCGATACCGTAAATCCTAATGTGGATGTGGTTTTCTTGTGTTTAGGCCACGGGAAATCTATTTCATTTTTAGAAAATTACCAGTTTTCAGACCAAACCAAAATCATCGATTTAGGAAATGATTTTAGATTGACAAAAGACAAGAATTTTAATGGAAAATCTTTTGTTTATGGCTTACCTGAATTGAATAAAACCGACATTAAGAACGCTCAATATATCGCTAATCCAGGTTGTTTTGCAACGGCAATTCAACTCGCATTATTACCATTAGCGTCGAATGGATTGTTAAACGATGATGTGCATATCAATGCTACAACGGGAAGTACCGGAGCAGGAGTTACCCCTTCAGAAACGACACATTTCAGTTGGAGAAACAACAATATGTCACATTATAAGGCTTTCAATCACCAGCATTTGGGCGAAATAAACCAAAGTGTCAATCAGTTGCAGGCAGCGTATAAAAATGAATTGATTTTTGTTCCCAATAGAGGTGATTTTGCCAGAGGAATTTTTGCCACTTTATACACAAACATCGAAGGAAGTTTAGAAGATGTGGTTACAACATACAAAGCTTTTTATAAAGATCAGCCATTTGTAACTGTTACCACCACTGACATCAATATGAAACAAGTGGGGCAAACAAACAAATGCATCATCAGTTTAATTAAAAAAGGAGACCGCCTTTTGATTACTTCGGTAATCGATAATTTAGTAAAAGGTGCCTCAGGACAAGCTATTCAGAATATGAATTTGATGTTTGGATTGGATGAAAGCACCGGATTGCATTTGAAACCAAGCGGATTCTAAATATAATTAAAAGATTGAAAGATTTAATGATTGAAAAATTATTAAAACAATTAAAATTTTATTTTCAGACAAACTCTGAAATCTTTAAATTTTTCAATTTTTAAATCTTTAAATAATTTAAAAATGAATTTATTTGACGTTTACCCCTTATATCCTATCACGCCAGTAAAAGCATTAGACTTTACTATCACTGACGACAAAGGAATCGAATATATAGATTTATACTCTGGTCACGGAGTAATTTCTATTGGCCATACCCATCCTGAATACGTGGTCAAAGTAAAAGAACAATTAGACAATTTGAGTTTTTACTCAAATGCTATACAAAATCCTTTGCAGGTAGAATTGGCTAATAAATTAGGTAAATTGTCGCACTGTGAAGAGTATAGTCTTTTTCTTTGCAGTTCAGGAGCCGAAGCAAACGAAAATGCCCTAAAAATGGCATCGTTCCATACTAACAAATCAAGAGTAGTTTCTTTTAACAATGCCTTTCACGGTCGTACATCTGCAGCAGTAGCCACAACTGACAATCCAAAGATTGTAGCTCCGATGAATGCGCAACAAGTAGTTACTTTTTTGCCATTGAACGATATTGAGCTAGTCGAAAATGAATTAAAAAAAGGGGATGTTGCTTGTGTCATCATTGAACCAATACAAGGTGTAGGTGGTTTAGATATGGGCACTACTCCATTTTTTCAAGCATTACAAAAAGTTTGTCATACCTACGATGTTGTTTTAATTCTAGACGAAGTACAATCTGGTTACGGAAGAAGCGGTAAGTTTTTTGCACACCAACACCATGGGATCAAACCCGATATTATTTGTATGGCAAAAGGAATGGGAAATGGTTTTCCAATTGGAGGAATATTAACGTCACCTAAATTTAAAGCCAGTCACGGTTTGTTAGGAACAACATTTGGCGGAAGCCATTTGGCTTGTGCCGCAGGAATTGCAGTTTTAGACATTATTGAAAAAGAAAAATTGATGGATAATGTACTGGCTATCGAAAAATATTTTTTCGAAGCCATCAAAGTGATTCCTGAAATTATTAAAGTAAAAGGGAGGGGATTGATGTTGGGTGTTGAATTTGATTTTGATGTGAGCGCTTTAAGAAAGAAAATGATTATCGAAAAACATATTTTCACAGGAGGTTCAAGCAATAAAAACCTATTAAGAATTTTACCTCCTTTAACTATTAGAACCGAGGCTATTGATAGATTTATTATTGCTTTACAGGAATCTCTGGCTGAACTAAAACCATAGAAATGAATACAATATTATCAATAGAAAAAAGAAATGCAGTTTTAATCCGAATGGCGATGCGTTTAGAGCAAGAAAGAGCCAATCTGAAGAGTATTAATCAACAAGATCTAAATAATTATTCTGGAGATGATTTGGCTATGGAAAAACGCTTACTTGTTGATGATGCCAAAATTGACGGAATGATTTTGTCTATGCAACAATTGGCGAGCCAAGAAGATCCCATTGGAGTGGAAAGATTCAATTTCGACCACGAAAACGGAATGAAAATCATAAACAAAACAGCAGCTTTTGGTACGATAATGATTATTTATGAGTCCAGACCAGACGTAACAGTTGAGGCGGGGGGAATTGCATTCAAGTCGGGAAACAAGATTTTGTTGAAAGGCGGAAAAGAATCAATATTGTCAAATCTTAAGATTGTTTCTCTCTGGCATCAAGCATTGGAAGAAAACAATATTTCAACGGATTGGGTTGAATATTTGAATTATAATCGGGCTGAAACACAAGCTTTTATGGAAAAACCAACACAAAGAGTGGATTTAATAGTCCCTCGTGGTGGCGAACAATTAATTGCTTTTACCAAAAAACACGCGACTTGCCCTGTAATTGTCAGCGGCCGAGGAAATAATTTTGTATATGTAAACAAGGAAGCTGATTTACAAAAAGCATTACGAATTATAATCAACGGAAAAACCACAAATATAGGAGTTTGCAATGCATTAGATAAAGTATTAATTGATTCCAATTTAGAAAACTGGTCCGATTTTGCAACTAAATTGGTTGCTGAATTACGCAACTATAATGTTGAAGTTTTGGGTGACGAACGATTTTCAAAAGCAACAAATGTTACTCAAATTGAATCGGAGTTGATTTGGCATGAAGAGTTTTTAAATTATAAAATCGTCATTGGAATTGTAGATTCTAATGAAGAAGCATCCGCAAAAATCAACAAATATTGTGGCGGACATTCGGCTTCGGTTATTACCGAAAATGATGCTATTGCTCAGCAATTTATGGAACAAGTAGATTGTGCGGCAGTATATCAAAATGCCTCCACTCGATTTACTGATGGTGGACAATTTGGTCTTGGAGGGGAATTAGCGATAAGCACGGACAAGTTGCATCAACGTGGCCCAATAGGTTTGCAGCATTTAGTTACTAATAAATGGTATATTTACGGCGATGGACAAATTAGGTAAAAAAAGAATCTTATTAAAATTAGGAAGCAACACGCTTACCAAGGAAACCGATCACATTTCGAGAGGAAAGATTGAGGATATTGGTATGCAAATTGCCGCATTACAAGACAATTATGAGTTCATAATTGTGAGTTCTGGAGCCATTGCTGCGGCAAAACAGTTTGTGAAACTAGATAATCACGACAAAGATGTTTTTGTCAAACAAGCCTTGGCTTCGATAGGTCAGCCCCATTTGATGCGAATATACCACGAAAACTTCAGTGATTTAGGGTTGCATACATCCCAATGTTTACTTTCGTATTCTGATTTTGAAAAAAAACAAACCAAAGCAAACATTGTGAACACGATAAATGTATTGGTGAAAAATAGTTATATTCCAATTATAAATGAAAATGACACGGTTGCGACGGATGAAATTCAATTTGGTGACAATGATAAATTGGCGGCTTTAACTGCAGTTTTATTGAATGTTGACATTCTGATAATTGCTACAAATACAAACGGAATTTACACCAAAGCAACGTTTAACGATGAATTTCCTGAAACCATCAAATTAGTAACGGATTTACAGCTTTTACAGAAAGAAATTGGCGATTCGAAATCATCTCATGGAACTGGCGGAATGCAATCCAAAATTGATTCTGCGGCTATTGCCAAAGCAGCGAATATCGAAACTTGGATTATTAATGGCTTGGAAGATAATTTTATTTTGAAAGCTTTGAAAAATGAAATTGCATTTACGAAGATTGTATAAAAATGCTGATTGATTAAACAAACAACTGATTAAACAAAAGATGAACTATATCTCAATAAAAAACATAGACTCTCTACAAAAATGGGTAAAAGAAGCTATACAAATCAAAAAAAAACCCCTAAAAAATAAAAAACTAGGCAAAAACAAAACCCTCGGGATGTTGTTTTTTAACCCTAGCTTAAGAACTCGTTTGAGTACGCAAAAAGCGGCATTAAATTTAGGAATGAACGTAATGGTCATGAATTTTACCAATGAAGGCTGGACACTCGAATTTGAAGATGGAGCGATCATGAACAAAGGAGCCTCCGAACACATCAAAGAGGCAGCAGCGGTAATTTCACAATATTGTGATATTATAGCAATTAGAGCTTTTGCCGGATTGGCTGATAAAGAAAAAGACAATGCCGAAATAGTATTGTCAGGTTTTCTGAAATACGCCACCGTACCGATTGTAAATATGGAAGGTTGTACTGGTCATCCCTTACAATCCCTAGCCGATGCCATTACGATGGCAGAACACAAAACCAAACACAGACCAAAAGTAGTTTTAACTTGGGCGCCACATCCGAGAGCCTTGCCTCAAGCAGTTCCGAATTCATTCGTGGAAATGATGCAAAAGCAAGAGAATATGGACTTTGTAATTACCCATCCCGAAGGTTACGAACTGAATCCTGAAATAACGAAAGATTCCAAAATTGAATACAATCAAAACAAAGCTTTCCAAAACGCCGATTTTATTTACGCCAAAAACTGGAGTAATTATAATGATTACGGTCAGATTACAAATTCAGATCCAAATTGGACCGTTTCTGCCGATAAAATGAAACTGACTAACAATGCTAAATTTATGCACTGTTTGCCTGTTCGTAGAAATATGATTGTAACCGACGAAGTTATTGATAGCGAAAATTCCATTGTTATTGAACAAGCCAATAATAGAACCTATGCGGCACAATTGGTATTAAAAAAAATATTGGAAAATGGAAACTAAAAAACCAATATCCATAATAAAAATTGGTGGTAACATCATCGATAATTCATCCGAATTATCGGAGTTTCTTAAAGACTTCTCCAATATTGAAGGAAGTAAAATTCTCGTTCATGGCGGTGGAAAATCAGCTACGAAAATGGCAGAAAGCATTGGCCTAGTTCCTCAAATGATTGACGGTAGACGCATTACTGATGCTGCCATGCTTGAGGTAGTGGTTATGATATATGCTGGGCTAATCAATAAAAATAGTGTAGCAGAATTGCAAGCGTATAATACTAATGCGATGGGGTTTTCTGGCGCAGATGGGAATTTGATTCAATCCACCAAAAGAAACCACCCAACAATTGATTATGGCTTTGTGGGAGATGTACAAAAAGTAAATACTGCATTATTAAACACTTTAATTTCTAATGGAATTGTTCCTGTTTTTTGCGCCATCACACACGATGCAAAAGGACAATTATTAAACACAAATGCAGACACGATTGCCAGCGAATTGGCGATTGCTTTATCGGAAGTTTTTGATGTTACCTTAAACTATTGTTTCGAAAAACCTGGCGTTTTGTTCGATGCCGATGATAATTCATCAGTAATTGAAAATATTAATCAAGAATTATATTCCAAATTAAAAGCCGAAGGCGCCATTCATTCTGGAATGATTCCAAAATTGGACAATTGTTTTAATAGTTTGTCGAAAGGTGTTCAAAAAATAAATATTGGTCACCACCGAATGTTGAAAGACAAAACGACATTACATAGTACAATCACTTTATGAAAAACATAAAAACCCTTATAGAAGATGCCATTGCGTTATTAAAATCCCTAATTGAAACTCCTTCCTTTTCAAGCGAAGAAGATCAAACAGCGCTTTTAATCAAAAAATGGTTTGTTCAAAACAACATCCCTTTCGAAAGAGAAAATAACAATATTTGGGCTTACAATAAAAATTTTGATAAATCCAAACCCACACTTTTACTAAATTCGCACCACGATACTGTAAAACCCAATCAAGGGTATACGAAAGATCCATTTGAAGCGATTGTAGAAAATGGAAAATTATATGGCCTGGGAAGCAATGATGCTGGAGGATGTTTGGTTTCTCTTATAGCCGCTTTTACTCATTTTTATGCCAATGAAAATCTGCCTTACAATATTGTGATGGTCGCTTCGGCAGAAGAAGAAAGTAGTGGAAAACTGGGATTAAATAGTGTCCTGAAACATTTGCCGGAATTGGATTGTGCCATCATTGGCGAACCTACATTAATGCAACTCGCAGTGGCCGAAAAAGGATTATTAGTATTGGATATTGTCGTAAAAGGCACAGCCAGTCACGCTGCGCACAATAATCCGGACAATCCTATATACAAAGCAATGCCGGTGATAGATTGGTTTAAAAACTATCAATTCGAGAAAATATCAGAAGTATTAGGTCCCGTAAAAATGACCGTAACTCAAGTGACCGCGGGAAAACAACACAATGTAGTTCCTGCAGAATGCCATTTGGTTGTCGATATTCGAGTGAATGATTGTTATAATAACAAAGAAATTTTAGCTACCGTAAAAGCAAATGTAGCCGCCGAAGTAACACCACGTTCGATGCATTTAAATGCCTCTTCAATTCCTGTTACACACGGATTGGTAAAAGCAGGTATTGCCTTAGGAAGAACTACTTATGGCTCTCCTACCCTTTCGGATCAATCAGTAATTAGTTGTCAATCGCTAAAATTAGGACCTGGAGAAAGCTTACGTTCACACTCGGCAGACGAATTTATATACATCAACGAAATCGAAGAAGGAATCGATCTATACATCAAAATATTGACTGATTTTTTCAAACCATAAAAATACACCTATGAAACTTTGGGAAAAAGGAATACCAACCGATAAACAAATAGAACATTTCACCGTTGGAAACGACAGAGAATTAGACTTGGTTTTGGCTAAATATGACGCATTAGGTTCAATTGCTCACGCAAAAATGTTATGTCAAATTGGACTTTTAACGGAAGAAGAAACTGATTCTTTAGTTTTGGCTTTGGAAGATATCATCATCGATGTAGAAAAAGACGAATTTGAAATCGAAGATAGTTTTGAAGATGTGCATTCTAAAATAGAATATTTACTTACTTTAAAATTAGGCGATGCAGGCAAAAAAATCCATACCGCCCGTTCAAGAAACGACCAAGTTTTGGTTGACGTAAATTTGTATCTCAAAGATGTTGTAACCGAATTTAAATCTCAAGTAAAAACCTTGTTTGATTTGTTGATGGAATCAGCAGAAAAACACCAAAACGTCTTGTTACCAGGGTATACCCATTTGCAAATTGCAATGCCTTCGTCTTTCGGAATGTGGTTTTCTGCATATGCTGAAACTTTAATTGACGATATTACTATGTTGAATGCGGCTTTGAAAATCGTAGATCAAAATCCATTAGGTTCCGCTGCGGGTTACGGAAGCTCCTTTCCTATCGATAGAACTTATACCACTCAAGAATTAGGTTTTGAAACCTTAAAATTCAATTCGGTTGCTGCACAAATGAGCCGTGGAAAATCAGAGAAAACGGTGGCTTTTGCTATGAGTAGCGTTGCAGCAACTTTGACAAAATTTTCAATGGATGTTTGCGTGTATATGAGCCAAAATTTTGATTTTATCACTTTGCCCGCTCATTTGATGACAGGTTCCAGCATTATGCCACACAAGAAAAATCCGGATGTTTTTGAATTAATTCGTGGGAAATGCAATAAGATTCAAGCCTTGCCTTATGAAATCACGCTAATCACCAACAACTTGCCAAGCGGGTATCACCGCGATTTGCAATTATTGAAAGAAGGATTATTTCCAGCGATTCAAAATCTGAAAGCGTGTTTGGATATTGCAATTTTCTCCATCAAAGACATCAAGGTAAAAGACAATATCTTGGCAGATAAAAAATATGATTATTTGTTTACCGTGGATACTTTAAATGAAATGGTGGTAGCTGGAATGCCATTTAGGGACGCTTACAAAGCGGTTGCCGAACAATTGGAAAGCGGAACTTATCAATCCCCAAAAGAAACCAAACATACTCACGAAGGAAGTATCAACAACCTTTGTTTGGAGGAAATAAAAGAGAAAATGAAATTGGCTTTTTAAGGTTTTAAAACCAAAAATAAACCGCAAATTCGCAAATTTGATTTGAATCATTAATTTGCGATTTTGCGGTTACTTATTTTAATTAGTGAATTCATGGCTTTTTATAAATCTGAGGCAAAAATATTTCACAACTTCCCTTTCAACTCCACAGCATCAATATCGCTATGTGAAACATCATAAACGGATTTTCCTTCCTTGATTAACAGCAATTGTGGTGATTGATGATAAACATTGAAACGACAGGTAATTTCATTTGAAATGTCACGATATTCCAATAAATCCAGAAAATAAGCATCTACTTTATCTTCTAAATCAAACTCATTCTCAAATTGTTTTAATGCCATACGACTTATGCTGCAACGAGTACTATGTTTGAAAAGCACTACTGGTTTTTCATCTGAAAGGCTAACAATTTCATCCAACTGTCCCATAAAAATCAGGGGAATCCAATTGACATTATTGTTTGATGTGATTTGATTTTCAGAACTCCCGAAAATACTTGAAAATAAACTCATTAGGTGTTAATTTTAATTAATATATAATTCTTAAACGGTAGATTATCAGTCATTTTGTCGTAACTTTAACAATGGAATAAGATTTGATTTTTTTCCAAAGTTAGGTGCTTTTTAACTTGAAACATTAAACTTTAACTAAAAGTAAAATGAATATCAATAAATTTACTATCAAATCGCAGGAAGCAATTCAGCTTTCGCAACAACTAGCGCAGCGTTTTGGACAACAACAAATAGAAAACGAACACGTTTTAAAGGCTATTTTTGAAGTTGATGAAAATGTGGCTCCGTTTATTTTAAAAAAACTAAATGTAAATGTTCCGTTGTTCGAACAAATTTTAGACAGTACCATCCTGAGTTTTCCAAAAGTTACTGGTGGCGAGATTATGCTTTCCAGAACGGCAAATTTAACACTCAACGAAGCAGAAATAATTGCCAAAAAAATGAGCGATGAGTTCATTTCAATAGAGCATTTGATTCTAGCTATTTTTGGCTCCAAAAGCAAAGTGGCTCAAATATTAAAAGACCAAGGTGTAACCTACAACGGATTGAAAGCCGCTATTGATGAACTTAGAAAAGGGAGTAACGTAACCTCCGCGTCAGCAGAAGAGACCTATAACGCATTAAACAAGTATGCTCGAAATCTAAATGAACTAGCCAAAGATGGAAAACTTGATCCAGTAATTGGTCGAGACGAAGAAATCCGTAGAGTTTTGCAAATTCTGACCCGTAGAACCAAAAACAATCCCATGTTGGTGGGTGAACCTGGTGTGGGTAAAACCGCCATTGCCGAGGGATTGGCGCATCGAATTGTAGATGGCGACGTTCCCGAAAATCTAAAAGATAAAATTGTTTTTTCACTTGATATGGGCGCATTAATTGCTGGAGCCAAATACAAAGGCGAATTCGAGGAACGACTAAAATCAGTCGTAAAAGAAGTAACTGCGGCTGAGGGAGATATTGTTATATTCATTGATGAAATCCACACCCTCGTTGGTGCCGGGGGTGGCGAAGGCGCAATGGACGCAGCTAATATCCTGAAACCGGCATTGGCTCGTGGCGAATTGCGTGCCATCGGCGCAACCACTTTGGATGAATATCAAAAATATTTTGAAAAAGACAAAGCACTCGAAAGACGTTTCCAAAAAATAATGATTGAGGAACCCGATACTGAAAGCGCAATTTCAATCCTTCGTGGCATCAAGGAAAAATACGAAACCCATCATAAAGTTCAAATAAAAGACGATGCCATTATTGCTGCAGTCGAATTATCTCAAAGGTATATTACCAATCGATTTTTGCCAGATAAAGCGATTGATTTAATGGACGAAGCAGCTTCGAAAATCCGAATGGAAATCAATTCTAAACCCCAAGAATTGGATGTTTTGGATCGAAAAATAATGCAATTGGAAATTGAAATCGAAGCCATTAAAAGGGAAAAAGATGAAAGCAAACTCAAAGTCCTAGGGATGGAATTGGCCAACCTAAAAGACGATCGAAATGAAGTCTTTACCAAATGGAAATCTGAAAAAGATGTTGTCGATAATATCCAAGCCGTGAAAACGGAAATTGAGGATTTTAAATACGAAGCCGAAAGGGCTGAACGGGATGGTGATTATGGAAAAGTAGCCGAAATTCGTTACGGAAAAATAAAAGAAGCCCAAGAAAGATTAGATTTTTTTATAAAACAATTACAGGAAAATCAATCAGAAACTTCCTTGATAAAAGAAGAAGTTACCCGCGAGGACATTGCAGAAGTGGTCGCAAAATGGACTGGAATCCCTGTGATGAAAATGCTTCAAGGAGAAAGAGAAAAACTCTTGAAACTCGAAGACGAATTGCACAAACGCATCGTAGGTCAGGAAGAAGCTATCGAAGCTGTGAGCGATGCTGTTCGTAGAAGTCGCGCTGGATTACAAGATATGCTAAAACCAGTTGGAACCTTCCTTTTCCTTGGAACAACCGGTGTTGGAAAAACCGAATTAGCCAAAGCTTTAGCTGAATATTTATTTGACGATGAAAATGCCATGACCCGAATTGACATGAGCGAATACCAAGAACGCCATAGTGTTAGTCGTTTAGTAGGAGCTCCTCCGGGGTATATTGGTTATGATGAAGGTGGACAATTGACCGAAGCGGTTCGCAGAAAACCGTATTCTGTGATATTATTAGACGAAATCGAAAAAGCGCATCCGGATACTTTTAATATCTTGTTGCAGGTCTTGGACGAAGGACGATTGACAGACAATAAAGGAAGATTAGCCGATTTTAAAAACACGATTATCATTATGACTTCGAATATGGGAAGCCAGATTATTCAGGAAAAATTCGACAATCTCAAAGGAAGTATCGAAGCCACAACAGAAGCTGCAAAAATAGAAGTTTTGGGCTTATTGAAACAAACTGTCCGTCCAGAATTTATCAATCGTATTGACGAAATAGTGATGTTTACACCTTTGACCAATGCCAATATAACTCAAATCGTAGGTTTACAACTGAAATCCGTGACCAAAATACTCGCGCAACAAGGCATTACAATGGACGCCACTCCAGAGGCCATTGCTTATTTATCTGCAAAAGGATACGATCCACAATTTGGCGCCAGACCAGTAAAAAGGGTAATACAAAGAGAGGTATTAAACCAATTATCGAGAGAAATTCTAGCAGGAACAATTACTACCGATAGTATTGTTATATTGGATTCCTTTGATGGGAAGTTGGTATTCAGAAATCAGAGCGAATTAGTAAGCTAAATAATTCTTCCAAAAAAATCCTTACCAAATTTTAAACTTTGGTAAAGGATATAGAAAGCAGCAATCGAAAGATTGGTGCTTTTTTGCTTTAAAATTACCATTTAAACTTTCCATTTGACTTTTCCCTTACTCTTTATAAAAATAACTATTTTTGCAATCTAAATTTTGCCTTATGCCAAAGAAGAAATATAAAATAGCGGTTATTCAATTAAATTTGAATGATATTGCCGAAAACAACTTAAAAAAATGTTTGAGTTGGGTTCGTGATGCTGCCAATAATGGTGCCGAGGTAATTTCTTTACCGGAATTATACAGTAGTCATTATTTTTGTCAAAGTGAAGATGTTGCAAATTTTGAATTAGCTGAACCTTTGTATAGCACTTCGTTTATTGCTTTTAGTGCTTTGGCAAAAGAATTAGGAGTTGTTATCATTGTTCCTTTCTTCGAAAAAAGAATGGCGGGAGTATACCATAATAGTGCTTATATTATTGATGCCGATGGATCGGAAGCAGGATTGTATCGCAAAATGCACATTCCAGACGACCCTCATTTTTATGAAAAATTCTATTTCACCCCAGGTGATTTAGGCTTCAAAACTTTCCCTACCAAAAAAGGAAAAATTGGCACACTAATTTGTTGGGATCAATGGTTCCCCGAAGCCGCTCGTTTGACTGCTTTACAAGGTGCCGAAGTTTTGTTTTATCCAACGGCAATTGGTTGGCATCCATTAGAAAAAGACGAATATGGCGAAAATCAACATGGGGCTTGGATGAACGTGATGAAAGGGCACGCTGTGGCAAATGGCGTTTATGTTGCTGCCGCAAATAGAATCGGTTTAGAACACTATATTGAGGGAACTGCAGGAATTCAATTTTGGGGATCTTCTTTTATAGCAGGACCACAAGGCGAAATTTTAGCGCAAGCCTCACACGATAAACAAGAGATTATTATGGCCGAAGTGGATTTGGATCTGCAAGAAAATGTACGTCAGAATTGGCCATTTTTTAGAGACCGAAGAATTGATGCTTTTGGGGATATTACCAAACGAGCCATCGACTAATTATGACTACTACAAACAATAGACGATTTCCTGCTGAATGGGAAAAACAACAAGGGATTCTGCTTTGTTTTCCGCATAATGGCAAAGATTGGCCAGGGAAATATGAAGCGATTCAATGGGCTTTTGTTGAATTTATAAAAAAAATAGCCACTTTCGAGCAAGTTTTTTTAATCGTTGCTGATGAAGATTTAAAAGCGAAAGTTATAGAAACACTTGAAACAGCCACAGTTCAAATGGCAAATATTTCCTTTATCATTTATAAAACCAACAGAAGTTGGATGCGCGATTCGGGACCGATTATTGTTAAAAACGGAACCAAAAGAGAAGCGCTAAATTTTAATTTTAATGGTTGGGCAAAATACAAAAACATCAATTTAGACAAACACGTTCCTACGAAAGTGAGCAAATTTCTAAATATTCCAATTATCCAAGTTTTACAAAACGGAAAACCCGTAATTGTAGAAGGAGGAGCTATTGATTCTAATGGATGTGGCACTTTATTGACCTCGGAAGAATGTTTGATGCATCCCACAATTCAGGTTCGAAATTCCAATTTCACAAAATCAGATTATGAAGCTGTTTTTAAGCAATATCTTGGAGTTACGAATGTTATTTGGTTAGGAAACGGAATTGAAGGCGACGATACGCACGGTCATATTGATGATTTGTGTCGCTTTGTTAATGAAAATACGGTGGTAACTATCGTGGAATCGGACACAGAAGACAGCAATTATAAACCTTTGCAAGACAACTTAAAACGATTGCAAAACGCAAAATTAGAAGATGGAAAATCATTGAATATTATTGAATTACCGATACCCAAACGCATTATTTTCGATGGATTGGTTTTGCCTGCAAGTTATGCAAATTTCTTAATTTTAAACAATTGTGTTTTAGTTCCTACTTTCAATGATGCCAAGGATAGAATTGCATTGAATATATTGGCTGAATGTTTCCCTAATAGAGAAATCATCGGAATTAGTGCCATTGATTTGATATGGGGATTTGGAACATTGCATTGTTTGAGTCAACAAATACCTTCTTAAAAAAAATATTTTTTTTATAAACAAAAACACCAACTTTTCAGTTGGTGTTTTTGTTTGAATTAACAATGAAAATCCTATTTGTCTTTTGTAAACAAGAAGGTTTGTCCGTTAACAATCAAATTGAATTCGCTTCTAATTTCGTTGAATTGAATTGATAAACCTGCTTGTTCAAATGTGAATTTGTCTTTACCTGCAATTTCTAACGACAATTTTGGTTGTCCCGTTGCATTGGCAACAAGCATTCCTTCTTCTTCTGTAAAATTAATTTTAATAGGAATCATAGCGCTTGAAAAGTTTCCAAAATAATTTTCTAAGATTACATCTTTTTCCAATTCACCTTTATCAGCATTCCATACATTATTAGCACTATTTACATCAGGAAAAACGTGGTCCGGATCCAATGTTATCGTTTCAATTTCTTCAGTAGAATCATTTTTGAAAGACCAATCTGTGTTTTTCTGCCAGATTTCGACAGGTAGTTTTACACGAGTAACTGTTCCACTTTTAAACTTAATATCTAAAACAACCGGAAGCGCCATTTTCTCAAGGTTTTCTATAGAAATAACGGCTCCTAATTTATGATTATTTTTCACATATTTAACCTTAGTTATGGCTTGGTCTAAACGCCAATTGTTGATGAACCAACCTCTCCAAAACCAATTTAAATCTTCACCAGCTACATTTTCAATAGTTCTGAAAAAGTCGTCTGGTGTTGGATGTTTGAATGCCCAACGTGCTACATACGTTTTGAAAGCAGTATCGAATCGTTCTTTTCCAAGAATTTGTTCTCGCAACATTACCAAACCTGAAGATGGCTTGTAATATCCTAATATTCCCATATTAGCTTCTTTAAAGCCGTCCGGAGCTGTCATAATTGGTTCAATTGAAGGCCTTGTAAAAGCCTCAGCCATTTGATGCATATCTGTATCAGGCGATTTGTACTCTCCATTATTGAAATCTACAGAACTCAAAGAATTTATAAAAGTGTTAAACCCTTCGTCCATCCAAGCAAACAAACGCTCGTTTGAACCTACAATCATTGGAAACCAAATGTGACCAAATTCGTGATCGGTAACGCCCCATAATTGATCTCCTTTTGATTCCCAACCACAGAAAACAATTCCTGGATATTCCATTCCACCTTCGTTTCCAGCTACATTTGTAGCGGCAGGATAAGGATATTCAAACCATCTTTTAGAGTAATTTTCAATAGATGTTTTTGTATATTCGGTTGAACGTCCCCAAGCAGTAGTTCCTTCACTTTCAACTGGATAAGCTGATATTGCAAGTGATTTTTTGCCACTTGGCAAGTTAATTCTTGCAGCATCGATAATAAAAGCAGCTGAAGAAGCAAACGAAACGTCACGAGAATTTTTAATTTTAAAATGCCAATTTAATGTTGGTTTAGCCAAAGGTTTTGAAACTGCATTGGCAACATCATCGGCAGAACGAATTACAACCGTTTTGTCACTATTTGCAGCTTCTGCCCAAAGTTTTTGTTGTGCAACAGAATAGACTTCTTTAGGATTTACTAATTCTCCTGAACAAACTACAACGTGATTTGAAGGCGCCGTAATTGTTACATCAAAATCACCGTATTCTAAATAAAATTCACCCGCTCCTTGGTACGGAAGTGTGTTCCAACCTCTTACATCATCATAAACACACATTCTTGGATACCATTGGGCAATTGTAAAAATTTTACCGTTTTTAGTATCTAAAACACCCGTTCTATCCGAACCGTATTTTGGTGAAATATAGGAAAACTCAATTTTAACTTTCAATGAAGCACCGTTAGCATTCAAATCTTGAGGAAGAACGATTCTCATTCTTGTATCATTGATTTCAAATTTAGCATCTTTTTCAACTGATTTCCCACCAATTACAGAAACAATTTTAACGGATTTAATTTTGTGACCACCATCAAATTTTTCGCTTCTTGCACCGTTACGACTACCATTTACAGGAATTACAGCATTTCCACGAGAATCAGTTTTGAATAAATTTTGATCTACATTCATCCATAAAAAAGACAATTTATCTGGACTGTTATTAGTGTAAGTTAAAGTTTCAGAACCAATTATTTCACTTGTTTTATCATTTAATTTTGCCGTTAATTTGTAATCCGCTCTGTTTTGCCAGTATTCAACTCCAGGCTGACCACTAGCAGAACGGGTTTTGGTTCCATCTTTTGTATAAAAAAAAGGCTCAAATGCAGCATGATAATCATATTTAGTAACTTGTTTTTCAGGAAATGTAGCGGTAATTTCTTGCGCCCAAATAGTTGAAATTCCAGATAATAAAGCCAATAGAAGAAAGGCTAATAAACGACTATTTTTCATTTTGTTAATTTTTAAACAAAATAATGCAAAAAATATTTAATTCTCTAATTAGCGATAGAATTTTTATAAAATTTTATAATAAATGACTAAGGGATTGATTTTTATAAAATGGAATTAATGAAATACATTTGCATCTTACAAAATACAAACCAAACAATTAATATATATTTTGAACACCACAATTTCAAATTCAAATCTAACCGCAAAAATCAATCCTTTAGGCGCTGAATTATATTCCTTAAAAGACAATAAGAATAGGGAATATATTTGGGAAGGGAATCCGAAATTTTGGGGAAAACATTCTCCTGTTTTGTTTCCAATAGTGGGTACTTTGAAAAATAATTCCTATCGCTATAAAAGTGTCGAATATCATTTGCCAAGACATGGTTTTGCAAGAGAAATGGAATTTAAACTACTTTGTAAATCAGAAAATAGCGCAACTTTTTCGATAGAAACTTCAGAGGAAACATTAAAAAAATATCCGTTTATTTTTGGATTGCAAATTTGTTATACCCTAAATAAAAAAATTCTAGAAATAGAATACAAGGTAATTAATAATGGTAAATCTCAAATGCCGTTTTCCATTGGAGCGCATCCTGCATTTTCATTAACAGAAAACTTCGAGAATTATTCCATTTCATTTGATCAGGAAGAGCCTTTAGAATATCATCTTTTGGAAAGTGACTTGATTTCGAATATTACAAAAAAACTGAAAACGAATCATAACCTAATAGCCTTGAATTATGAATTGTTTGAGAATGACGCCTTAATTTTTAAATCATTAAAATCTAATAGCTTAAGTGTTTTAGAAAATTTAAAACCCTTAATTAAGATAAATTTCGAAGGCTTTCCAAGTTTAGGAATTTGGACCAAAAAAGAGGCCCCTTTTATATGCATTGAACCTTGGTTTGGTTATTCGGATACAGGAGATAATTTTGGAGACTTATTCAAGAAAGAAGGCATTCTGATTTTGGAAAAAAATGAAAACTTTAGATCAAAATTCAGTATTGAAATATTATAATTAAATACCAGCATCAAATTATTTAGGAAATTTAGATAATGAATTAGTATATAATTCTTCTACTTTTTTTCTCGCCCAATCTGTTTTTCTAAGGAATGTCAAACTCGATTTAATACTAGGATTGTCTGTAAAACAGTTGATTTTTATTAATTCTCCCAAAGTATCGAAACCATAATAATTGACAAGTTGTTCTATTATTTTTTGAAGAGTAATTCCGTGAAGAGGGTCATTTGATAGTGATTTTTCCATGTTGCAAACTTACAGCAATTTTAAATAACTATTGACATTTCGTTGTTTTGTACCTACATTTGCAATCCTATGCTAAAAACAATAAACATACTTAACAAAAGAGCTCGTTTCGATTATGAAATAATTGAAACTTTCACTGCGGGTATAGTTTTAGCTGGAACCGAAATAAAATCTATCCGACTCGGCAAAGCAAATATTACAGAGAGTTTTTGTGAATTTAGCAACAATGAACTTTTTGCAATTAACACCTATATCGAAGAATATGCTTTTGGTAACCAATTCAATCATAAAGCAAGAAGCGAACGTAAACTTTTGCTAAATAAGAGAGAATTAAAAGGATTATCTAGGAGTGTTCAAGCCAAAGGTTTAACTATTGTTCCTCTAAAATTGTTTACCAATGAAAAAGGAATGGCAAAACTCGAAATTGGACTTTGCAAAGGGAAAAAAACCTACGATAAACGCGAATCTTTGAAAGAACTAGATACCAAGCGTGATCTCGACAGAATTAAAAAATCATTCTTATAATAAACTGCCCAAAGAATTAAACACTATTAGGGGTGATCTAAAATTGTGAGATTTTGATTTAATTTTTATTTTCCAATAAAGGCACGAATTTAAAATCTCCAAATTCGTGTTTCTCAAACTGGGTTTCATTTTTTCTTATTAATAAAGTCATAATTTGGTTTTCTTCTCCAAGAGGAATTACCAACCTTCCTCCTATTTTTAGTTGTGCCATCAAGGCTTGAGGTATTACTGGTGCACCCGCCGTTACGATAATACTATCAAAAGGTGCGTGATTTGGCAATCCTTTATAGCCATCTCCAAAAGACAAATGTTTGGGGCGAATTCCTAGTTTTGGCAATAAAACGGATGTTTGTTTGAATAGTTCTTTTTGCCTTTCAACACTATATACCTTGACTCCCATCATACATAAAACGGCAGTTTGATATCCTGAACCCGTTCCTATTTCAAGAATTTTTTGGCCTTTCTTCACCTCCAATAATTGACTTTGAAAAGCCACCGTATAAGGCTGCGAAATAGTTTGTCCAGCACCAATAGGGAAAGCTTTGTCCTGATAGGCAAAATCGGTAAAGCTAGAGTTCAAAAAAAGGTGTCGTGGTATTTTATTGATTGCTTCCAAAACACTCTTGTCTACAATTCCTTTTTCTTTTAGTAGGATTACTAATTGATTGCGAAGTCCTTGATGTTTGGTAGTATCTTTCAAAATATAGGGTAATTTATTTCGGTAAAAATAAACTTTAAAATTTCAATAATCAAACAACAAATTCCAAAACTTTAAACCCCAAACTTTAGACAATAAATAAATAAATTATACATTTGTTAAAAATCATTTTTTATGTTGAAAGTTGGCGTTTTAGGTGCTGGTCATCTTGGAAAAATTCATTTACGATTATTACAACAATCCGAAAAATACGAACTAGTTGGTTTTTATGATGAAAATCCAGAAAACGGGGAAAAAGTTGCCAAAGAATTTGGGTATAAACAATTTCATACTATAGCTACTCTTATTCATGCCGTTGATGTTATCGATATTGTGACACCAACACTTTCGCATTATAAATGTGCTAAAGTCTCCATCAAATCCGGCAAACATGTCTTTATAGAAAAACCCATTTCAAATACCGTTGCAGAAGCCGAAGAAATTATTGCATTGGCCGCAGCATTCAATGTCAAAGGTCAAGTAGGTCATGTTGAAAGATTCAACCCTGCGTTCAAGGCAACCAAGGATATGATTGAAAATCCAATGTTTATTGAAACCCATCGCTTGGCCGAATTCAATCCTCGTGGCACCGATGTTCCTGTAGTTCTTGACTTGATGATTCACGATATTGATGCCATTTTGAGTGTGGTGAATTCTAAAGTAAAAGAAATTAATGCCAATGGGGTTTCTGTAATTAGCGACACCCCCGATATTGCTAATGCAAGAATTGAATTTGAAAACGGCTGTGTTGCCAATTTAACAGCTAGCCGGATTTCTATGAAAAACATGCGTAAATCCCGATTTTTTCAGAAAGACGCCTATATATCAGTTGATTTTCTAGAAAAAAAATGTGAAGTTGTAAAAATGAAAGACGCTCCCGAAATTCCTGGAGATTTTGATATTATTCTTCAAAATGCAGAAGGCGTGAAAAAGCAAATCTACTTTTCAAATCCTGATGTTGAACAAAACAACGCTATTCTAGACGAATTAGAATCCTTTGCGGATGCCATCAATAACAACACCACTCCTGTTGTAACATTAGAACAAGCTACAGAGGCTTTAAAAGTTGCCTACCAAATTATTGCTTGTTTTAAAAAGAAATAAAGTTTTTATTTAAACTAAAATAAATGAAAATAATAGCCGTAATCGGAGCAGGAACAATGGGCAACGGAATTGCACAAACTTTTGCACAAAATGGTTTTGCTGTAAAATTAATCGATGTTTCTGAAAAGGTTTTGGATAACGGAATGGCTACTATTTTTGCAAATCTAGACCGAATGGTCGCTAAAGGTCCCATTACAGATGAAGAAAAATTCAAAACTATAAGCAATATTATCACGTATACTGATGTTAAAGATGGTGTTGTAGGCGTTGATTTAGTTATTGAAGCAGCTACAGAAAACGTAGAATCAAAACTGAATATCTTTGAGCAACTAAGCGAGGCTTGTTCTCACAATACCATTTTGGCAACAAATACTTCATCAATATCCATCACACACATTAGTGCTAGGGTAGCTCACCCAGAACGCGTTATTGGGATGCACTTTATGAATCCAGTTCCTATTATGAATTTAGTCGAAATCATACGTGGGTACAACACAAGTAATGAAGTGACAAAAATCATTATGGATTTATCCGAGAAGCTAGGTAAAACCGCAGTCGAAGTAAACGACTATCCAGGTTTTGTCGCAAACCGAATTTTAATGCCAATGATAAATGAAGCCATCGAAACTTTATATAACAAAGTGGCTGGCGTTTATGAAATTGACACCGTGATGAAACTAGGAATGGGACATCCAATGGGGCCATTGCAATTAGCTGATTTCATTGGATTAGATGTATGTCTAGCAATACTAAATGTGATGTATGACGGTTTCAAAAACCCAAAATATGCTCCTTGTCCTTTATTAGTCAATATGGTTCGCGCCAAGAAATTAGGAGTGAAATCTGGTGAAGGTTTTTATGATTATAGCGAAAATAAAAAAGCATCGAAAGTTGCCAAACAGTTTATATAATATGTCAATCGAACAAAACCTCAGCATAATAAAATCCTCTTTACCCGAAAACGTAACGCTTGTGGCTGTTTCTAAAACCAAACCTATTTCGGATTTGATGGAAGCTTATGATGCGGGCCAGCGCATTTTTGGTGAAAACAAAATCAAAGAAATGGCAGAGAAATGGGAACAAATGCCAAAAGACATTCAATGGCATATGATTGGTCACGTTCAAACAAACAAAGTCAAATTTATGGCGAAATTTGTGAGCTTGATTCATGGAGTTGACAGCCTAAAATTACTAGAAGAAATCAACAAACAAGCTTTAAAAAACAATAGACTCATCAATTGTTTATTGCAAATTCATATTGCCGAAGAGGAAACCAAATTTGGTCTTAATAAAAAAGAACTCAACGATATTCTGACTTCTACAGGATTTCAAGAAATGAAAAATATTCGAATTATTGGATTAATGGGAATGGCGACTTTCACAGATAATCAAAACCAAATCAAAAAAGAATTCAATTCTTTGAAATCTATATTTGATCAATTCACAATTCACGATTCACAAATGACAATACTTTCTATGGGAATGTCCAGCGATTATCAACTAGCAATTGAAAGCGGAAGTACGATGGTTCGGATCGGAAGTAGTATCTTTGGGGGAAGATAATATAAAGTTTGAATGTTGAATAACGAATTTTGAAGTTTCTCAACTTTAAGCCTTAAACTTTAAACAAAAAAATTGTACGCAATACTTGACATAGAAACCACTGGGGGACAATTCAACGAAGAAGGAATTACCGAAATTGCCATTTATAAATTTAACGGTCACGAAATTGTGGATCAATTCATCAGTTTAGTAAATCCCGAAATTCCGATTCAGCCATTTGTCGTTAAACTTACAGGTATAAATAACGCAATGTTACGTTCTGCTCCAAAGTTTTATGAAGTAGCGAAACGAATTATTGAAATGACTAATGATTGTGTTTTGGTAGCACATAATGCCTCATTCGATTACCGAATTTTACGAACTGAATTTCGTCGATTGGGTTATGAATTTAATGTAAAAACACTTTGTACAGTAGAATTATCCAAAAAATTATTGCCGGAGCAAACATCACACAGTTTGGGAAAATTGGTTCGTGCATTGGGAATTCCAATGGCAGACAGACACCGAGCTAGCGGAGACGCTATGGCAACGGTAAAATTATTCAAAATGCTTTTGGACAAAGATTTGAACAAAGAAATAGTCAAAGAGCATATTAAATTTGAAATTCAAAAAGGAATTGCGCCTAAATTGTTGGATATTGTTGAAAGTTTACCTTCGAAAACAGGAATTTATTATATTCATCGAGAGGACGGTAGCTTAATATTTATTGGCAAAAGCAAGAACATAAAAAAACGAGTCAATCAGCATTTTACAGGAATTACAAAAAGTGCCAAGAAAATTCAAAATGAAGTTTTCACTGTAACTTATGAAGAAACAGGAAGTGAATTAATTGCCCAATTAAAAGAATATCAAGAAATCAAAATCAACAGACCCATTTATAACAGAATGTCTCCAAAAAGCAACTTTTCTTGGTCAATTTATTCCGAGAAAGATGACAATGGATATCTCAATTTAAAATTAAAAAAATCAGATGGCAGAAAAAAGGAAGTGAAATCATATACTTCAATGCAAGAAGGAAAAGATGCTTTGTTTAGAATTACTTCTCATTATCAATTATGCGAGAAGTTGACGGGCTTGTATGAAACCAAAACACATTGTTTTCAACATACCATCAGTGAATGTGACGGCGCTTGTATTGGAAAAATTACAGCTGAAGAATATAATTTACGGGTTCAAATATTTATAGAAAAGAATTTGTTTGAAAATAAAACTTTAGTTATTGTAGATAAAGGTCGAACTATAAGCGAACGTAGTGCGATTTTAGTCGAAAACGGGGTTTATAAAGGATATGCATTCTATGATTTAAATTACCAAATTAACACCATTGCCGTACTTAGAAACATCATTATTCCGATGCAAAGCAATCGAGATACTCAAAATAGCATCCAAAGCTATTTACGAAAAGACAAGGCTATTAAGATTGTAAATTTCTAATAATGTCGAAATACCTAATAACAATTGTTGGTCCAACAGCCATAGGAAAAACATCTTTGAGTATTGTTTTGGCTCAACATTTCAATTGCGACATCATTTCCTGCGACAGCAGACAATTTTTTAAGGAAATGCAAATTGGTACCGCAGTTCCCACAACCGAAGAATTAGCTTCAGCCCAACATCATTTCATCCAAAACAAATCGATTTTTGAAAATTATACTGTTGGCGATTTTGAAAAAGAAGCTATAGCTAAACTCGATGAATTATTTTTAATCAACGATTATGTCCTGATGGTTGGCGGTTCAGGTTTATATGTCGATGCGGTTTTAAAAGGTTTTGACGATTTTCCCGAAATCGATGCATCGGTTCGGGATGAAGTAAATTCCAACTACGAAAAATCAGGAATTGTATATTTGCAAACTGAATTAGAAAAACGAGACTATAATTATTTTGAAGTTGTAGCCAAAGAAAATCCACAACGAATGATGCGCGCTTTAGAAGTTTGCCTTGGAAGTGGAAAGCCCTATTCCTCTTTTTTAAATCAGAAGAAAACCACGCGAAACTTCACTCCAATCCTCATCGGATTAGAAGCAGAAAGATGCACGATTTACGATAGAATAAACCAGCGTGTGAATAGTATGATGAGCGAAGGTTTATTGGCAGAGGCCAAAGATTTATTTCCACACAAAGATTTGAATGCATTGCAGACTGTGGGTTATAGAGAATTATTTCGTTATTTTGGAAAAGAAATATCATTAGATTTTGCCTTTGAAGAAATCAAAAAAAATACCAGACGATTTGCCAAAAGACAACTTACATGGTTCAAAAGAAATGAAGGAACAAAATGGTTTGATTATTTAACTAATCGAAATGAAATTATAAGTTATTTAGAAGAAAAAACACATAATTCATAATAATCTATATGCCAATTTCAACTAATTTCACCTCCGTTTTCAGTAAAGACTGGGAAATAAATTTCACCCAATGTATGCCTAATGGGTATTTAAAATATACTGATTTGTGTAATCTATTGCAATTAACAGCGGCAAATCATTCAGAAATTGGAGGTATTAGTTTTTCGGATATGCAAGAATTTGATCAAGCTTGGGTCTTGAGCAGAATGCGAGTTGAAATTAAGGAATTACCAAAATGGAAAGATATTGTAACCGTAAAAACTTGGATAAACACTTCAGAAAATTCGCGTTCTGTGCGCGCTTTAGAAATGTATGTTAATGGAAATAAAATACTAGGTTCTGAAACTTTTTGGGCAGTTTTCAACACTAAAACTAGACGCCCAGAAGCATTAGGGTTGCCTTTCGAACATTTTGAATTGTATCCGGAACACAAGGCAACCCAAAAAACTTTTTCCAAAATCAACCTCAATAATGAAACCGAAATGGTATTTGAGAAAACCGTCGCTCTTTCGGATTTAGACATTATAAATCATGTTAATAATGTAAAATATCTGGAATGGTGTTTGGATTTTGTAGATAAAAAATTGGTTCTAAATCAACGAATTAAAAGCTTTGAAATGAATTTTTTGAAAGAATTATCATTGAAAGATAAAGTAGTAATTCATGAAAATTTAACTAAAGAAGCTATGATTTTTAGCATTACAAAAGATGATAAAACATGTTTTGCTTTACAACTGAATTTGAAATAACTATTTTTAAAAAAATAAAAGCTCCCAATCATTATGATGGAAGCTATATTAACATAATGTTATTTAAAAAAGGCTATGTTTTTAGCCTTTTTTTACGCTAGCACCTTGTTTTTCACCACTAATCTAAAACCTTCACCATGAATGTTTAATATTTCTACATTTTTATCTGGCTTAAGATACTTCCTTAATTTGGCAATATAAACATCCATACTTCTTGAAGTAAAATAGTTGTCGTCTCTCCAAATTTTTGTCAATGCCAACTCTCTTGGCATCAAATCATTTTCGTGAAGAATCAGCATTTTTAATAATTCATTCTCTTTAGGAGATAATTTTATAGGTTCTTCATTATCATAAGTCAAAAATCTAAGTTTAGAATTAAGATGAAATTTACCAACTGTAAATTCAAATTGTGCCGGCTCTGACTTGGTAGTAGAAGATTTTCTTTGAATTATAGCCTTAATTTTCATTAACAAGACTTCGGAATCAAATGGTTTATTCAAATAATCATCGGCTCCAGCTTTATATCCCTTCAACACATCTTCCTTCATGGATTTTGCAGTCAAAAAAATAATTGGCACTTCCTGATTTTTTTCCCTGATTTCTTTTGCCAAAGTATACCCATCTTTATATGGCATCATAACATCCAAAATACACAAATCATAAGTGTCTTTTTTAAATTTTTCGAAGCCTTCCATTCCGTTTTTTGCTAGAGTGACATCAAAATCATTAAGCATTAAATAGTCTTTCAACACTGCTCCAAAATTCAAGTCATCTTCCACTAAAAGTATTCTTTTATTTAAATTTTCCATATCTTAATTTATTAAAGGTATTTTTATTATGAAGGTACTTCCTTTTCCCTTTTCACTTTCAACAAAAATCTGACCATTGTGGTCTTCTACAATTTTTTTTACATAAGCCAAACCTAATCCGTGACCTTTAACATTATGTAAATCACCCGTATGCTCTCTGTAAAATTTTTCAAAAACTCTCTTCTGGGCAACCTTACCCATACCTAATCCCTTATCTTTTATTTTTATAACTGCAAAATCTTTCACATTTTCTAAAAAAACATCAATTTCAGGAACATCCGGTGAATATTTAATGGCGTTTTCCAAAATATTTACAATAACGTTTGTGAAATGAACATCGTTTATTAAAACTGTGGTTCTAGGAGCATTAAAGTGTTTGGTTATTGTTCCACTTCTGTCTTCTAAAATTAAATGTACATGCTCAATCGCATCCTCGATAACCTCTTTGATGTTTAGGGATTCCTTGTTGATGTTTAATTCTTTTTTCTCTAATTTAGAAATCCGCAACACATTCTCAACCTGGGCGTGCATTCGCTTATTTTCATCTTTAATCATTTGCAGGTATTTAAAGACCTTTACCTTATCATCTATTATTTTTGGGTTTTTTATAGCATCTAAAGCCAAATTAATCGTAGCAATGGGCGTTTTAAACTCATGGGTCATATTATTAATAAAATCGGATTTTATTTCAGAAATATGACGTTGACGAATCAATTGGTTTAAAGCACTTGAATAAGCAATAATAATAATTAGTGTAAATATGATTGACAACAAAGTTATTCCAACAAGATCTGACAATAAGAATTTCTTTTTGTTAGGAAATGTAACCAATAATTGGTATTTATTATTCCCTTCATTATCGGCAAAAATCGGTATTGAATAGGATGTATTTTTATCATATCTAAAACCTTCCGATTTTACTTTTGTGGCCAGTCCATTGCTATATATTCTAAATTCAAACGGAGTATTAACACCGTACTCTTCTAATTCTTTTTTTAATAATTTATGCAAATTTTCTTTGGAAACCCTTTCTTGTATTGACATTGCAGAAGCGATGTCTTTAAAGAAAATTTCGAATTGCGCATTGTCTAAAATATCTAGATTTCCTGATTTTTCAATCTTAACATCTGGAATTAAGTTTTGTTGAATACTAGAATTATCGATTTTTTTATTGTTATAAACCTCGGTAACTCTCTTAGAATTAAAGCTTTTAAATTTTACACTATCTAATTTTTTATCAAAGAACGTAGGAGATATATTATAATCTTCAGAAATTATGCTATTTGAATATACGATTGTTTTATTGGTTCTGTGATTCTTTTGAACGTAATAAAACTCTAATAAATCATTTTTCTGTGGAATTTTTCCGGTGCTATCTTTATACTTATTGTATTTATCATAAAAACTGTATGCTTCTTGTTTTTGAAGTTTATTGGCAACATTGCCCATAACTTGTTTTACATGAAATTTAAATTGTTCATCATTGTTTTTTAACGAGGTATTAAACCAATATACTTGAACCAAAATTATCCCTATCAAGGATAAACTCATCAGTACTAAAAGTATCCTAAAAAACAATTTATTCATCTATACAAAATTAGCATTTTAACAGTATAACTAATAATAAATTAACCAAAGATTAACAAAGAAGACTCAGATTATTGAATCTTCAAAATTTTAAGAATTTTGTTTACTTCTGATTTTGTGATTTCAGGATTTATATTTTCAATAACAAAATCACTTTTAGCTTGACGTTGGTCATCGGTCCATTGCATGTTTATTCTTTTTAAAACATTTTTACGATTAGTTTTATCTCGCTGAATTACTCTTTGAATTCTTGATTCCAAAGGCGCAGTTATCGTTATTATGAGATCACAATCTTTGTAACTTCCACTTTCAAATAAAATTGCAGTTTCATAAATAATAAACGGAAAACTTTTATGATTTAAAATCCAATTGGCGAAATGCTTTTTTACAGCAGGATGAATTATGGTATTAAGTTGCTTTAATTTTTCGGGATTATTAAATACAACTTCCGCTAGTTTTTGGCGATTTAAAATTTTATTTTCGAAAACAGAACTACCAAAAAATAATTTAATTTCCATTAGTATTTCTGGAGATTCCATTATTCTTCTTGCCTCATCATCGGCAATATAAATAGGAATGCCTGCCGCTATAAAATAAGTAGCAACAGAGGTTTTTCCACTACCAATTCCACCAGTTAAACCTATTATTTTTGTCATATTAATTTTTAAAAAATAACTCTGGAAAAGCCTTTTGAGGTTTTTGTTTCAGAAGTGTTATTTTGAAATATGATTCCAAAAAACCTGTACCATAACCGTAAAATTGTTTCCAAACAGCTATAGCTGATAAATACCCGATTTTTAAGCTTTTATTTTTATAGGTTGAAACCAAAAATAGCATTAGGAAATAGATACAATAAAGTTGCAGTAATAAATCGTAATTAAAAATCAATAATACTAACCCGACCAATAATCCAATTATAAAAAAAGAGGGAAAGAAAAAAGTAAGTTTGTTGTATTGAGGATACCAACTATTTAGTATTGGTCTTGCTTTGCCAAATTTATTGACCTGAATTGAAAATGTATCCCAATCAATTCTTCTTTTGTGATAGACGTATGCTTTTGGAAAAAGTTTGGTTTCAAAACCTAAATCCCATAACCTGAAGGACAAATCTGGATCTTCACCTGGATGGATATTTCCAAAACCTTTGGAAGCTTCAAAGGCCTTTCTAGATAAGCCCATATTAAAACTTCGAGGTTGGAACTTACTTATTTTTTCAGAACCACCTCTAATCCCACCTGTTGTAAGAAAAGAAGTCATTGCAAAATTGATTGCCTTTTGAATATCCGAAAAATTGTCTAAGGAATTATCTGGACCTCCAAAGCAATCTACATAATTTTGCTTTAAAGACTCAGCAACTTCAGTCAAATATCCTTTTGGAACAATACAGTCTGAATCAAAAATTATAAAATAGTCTCCTTTAGCCTTTATCATCCCATAATTCCTAGAATCTCCAGGACCTGAATTCTCCTTGTAATAATAGGAGATAGTTAGTTTGTCATCATATTCATTTACCACATCCTCGCAATTTAGCGAAGAACCATCTTCTACAATAACAATTTCAAACTTTTCATTATAGTCTAATTTAGACAAACTCTCTAAAAGTTCGCCGACCTCCTCTGGACGATTGTAAACTGGAATAATTAAAGAAAATAACATAATCTCGGATTAGGACGCAACATTTTTACTCGATAATTTCAACAAAGATAAACTTTATCCATAAAAAAACCACCACGCTTAGGGTGATGGTTTTTCAATATTCGTAAAAATTTTAAAACTATTTATTGTTTAGTAGATACTAGAAACACCTTCCAATTCATTTGCATCAGCTAAATAATTCACTCCTTCAAATTCAAAGCCAAATAAGTTATAGAAATCTTGTTTGTATCCTTGTAAATCTCCTATCTCATTCAACGTATCGGTAGTAGCTTTTAACCATAAATTAGCCACTTTTTCTTGTACATCAGCTCTCATTTCCCAATCATCAATTCGAATCCTCCCCTTTTCATCCGTTGGAATTGGTTTACCCGTATACAATCTATCTTGATACAAACGCTGAATTTGTTCGATACAACCTTCATGAATTCCTTCTTCTTTCATTATTTTATACAACAATGAAATATATAAAGGAATAACCGGAATAGCAGAGCTTGCTTGCGTTACCAATGCCTTATTCACGGAAACAAATGCTTTTCCTTCAATAGATTTTAAGTTATCTGTTATGGCAAAAGCAGTCGACTCAAGGTTATCTTTGGCACGACCAATGGTACCTTTTCTATAAACGGCTTCGGTTAATGATGGCCCTATGTACGAATAAGCAACTGTTGTAGCACCCTTTGCCAAAAGATTTTGTGATTTCAAAGCATCCATCCACATCGCCCAATCCTCTCCACCCATAACGGCAATAGTGTTTTCGATATCATCATCTGAACATGGATCAATACTAATTTCAGATACTATTCCAGAATGAAAATCAACTGTTTTATTGGTAAAAGTACTTCCAATAGGCTTCAAAACCGAACGATGTAAAACACCGGTAACAGGATGTTGTCGAACAGGAGAAGCCAAACTATAAATCACTAAATCTACTTGACCTAAATCAGCTTTAATCAAATCTAAAGTTTGTTGTTTTATTTCATTTGAAAAAGCATCACCATTAATACTTTTGGCATACAATCCCGCTTTATGGGCTTCATTTTCAAAAGCTGCCGAATTATACCAACCTGGCGATGCGGTTTTACCTTCAACTGGAGGTTTTTCAAAAAACACACCAATAGTAGCTGCACCGGAACCAAAAGCACTTGTAATTCGAGAAGCCAAACCAAATCCGGTTGAGGCACCAATTACCAAAACTTTTTTTGCTCCTTCTATATGTCCTTTTGATTTTACGTATTCGATTTGATTTTTTACATTTTGCTCGCATCCTTTTGGGTGAGATGTCAAACAAATAAATCCTCTCATTCTTGGTTCTATGATCATATTTGGTTATTCGTTTATTTAGTTTTATCTTTTTTTAAGTTGACAAATATAAAGTTTTTCATTAGTTCAACAAGGCTTTTGCATGGTTTAATGCCGAATCAGAAACTACGGTCCCAGATAACATTTCTGCGATTTCAATTACTCTTTCCTCACTAGATAACAATTTCAATACAGATTGTGTATCCTCGCCCACGGTTGATTTGGAAACTTTAAAATGTGACTTTCCTTTTGCTGCAATTTGAGGCAAATGAGTAATGGCAAAAATTTGCATTTTACGACTCATTTCCTCCATAATTTCACCCATTTTAATAGCTATTTCACCAGAAACTCCCGAATCTATTTCATCAAAAATTAAGGTGGGTAGTTTTGAATATTGAGCTAAAACTGCCTTTACAGCCAGCATAATTCTTGACATTTCACCTCCTGAAGCCACTTTTTTTAACAATCCAAAATCAGTTCCTTTATTCGCCGAAAACAAAAACTCGAGTTCATCTTTGCCGTTTTCAAAATAGCTTGAAGTAGAATTAATATTAATTTTAAAACGGACATTAGGCATTCCTAAAGTTTCTAAAATAGCAATCAATTTATTTGCTAAAACTGGAATGGAATCCAATCTGTTTTTATGAATGGTAGCAGATAGGCCATCTAATGCAATTGTTTTTTGTTGGATTGAATTGGTTAAAGTTGAAATTTCCGTTTCTAAATTACCATTTTCTAAAAGAGAGTTTTCTAAATTGGTTTGGATTTCTAATAACCCTTCAACTGTTGAAACTTGGTGTTTCTTTTGCAAATTGTAAATCAATTGTAGCTTTTGGCTGATTACATCCAATTGTTCTGGATCATTAACCAATTTCTCAGAACATCGATTCAACTCCTCCGAAATATCATCAAATTCTATCGTTACACTTGAAATTCTTTCTAACAAAGAAAAATACTCAGGAGAAAAAGAAGCTATTTTTTGTAAAGAAACTTTAATTTCTTTCAAATTGTGCATCACCCCTATTTGATCTTCATTGGCTATAGCCAAAGACTTATCAATAGATTCTTTTATAATTTCGACATTGTTCAATTTTTCAAAATCAGATTCAAGAGATTCTTGTTCGCCAGACTTCATTTCGGCCAACAACAATTCATCCAATAAAAAGGTGTTGTATTCCTGTTCTTTCGAAAATTCAGTTTGTTTTTTAA
>Ga0209550_10000160_pt1 | contig 57257 bp, 57 predicted proteins | sample LauGreSuBDMM15SN_2_FD_187567 | JGI IMG/M metagenome (GOLD analysis project Ga0209550, IMG submission 187567) | Freshwater lake microbial communities from Lake Michigan, USA - Su13.BD.MM15.SN (SPAdes) (version 5) | ecosystem: Environmental > Aquatic > Freshwater > Lake | place: Lake Michigan... | reverse complement strand
AATTTCAAGAATATCAACGTGTGGAGCAACCGCTGTTGCTAGTGCTATTGTTGCGTCAAAATCTAATGAATCTAAAGCCATTTGTGTATGTGCCATGTTACTTCCTCCCCTTAATTACACGTTTACAATTTAACTACACGCGTTATGATACATTTTTTATGAAGTTAATGGTAAAGAGATACAGATTTACCAGAATTGACTTTATATAACGATTTTGCATTTTGGTCAAAATTCTTTACATTTTGAGGGTGTTTTTCAGCGCATCCACCAGCGCTTTGCATTCATCATCCGTCCCAATAGTAATTCTTAAAAACTGAGCGATTCTGGCAGGCTTTTTAAAATGCCGAATTATCACTTTTTGCTCTCGCAAAGCGGTAGCCAAAGTTTCAGCATCATGTTGTGGGTGCCGCGTAAAAATGAAGTTAGCAGCAGATGGCAGCACTTCAAACCCCAAGCTCTCTAGGGCATTAACAACCGCCTCGCGAGTTTTAATAACACGCTGACGCGTCTCTTCGAAATACACTTTGTCTTGCATTGCAGCAATTGCACCTGCCTGAGCGAAACGATCCAGCGGATAAGAGTTAAAGCTGTCTTTTACCCGGTGCAAAGCATCAATTAAATCTGGATGACCGACAGCATAACCAACACGCAAACCAGCAAGTGAACGCGCCTTAGATAATGTATGCGTTACAAGCAACTGCGGGTAACGATTCACCAGCGCAACTGCCGAGTCTCCGCCAAAGTCTACGTAGGCTTCATCAACCACCACCACAGAGGCCGTATTTTGTTTTAACAAACGCTCTATCTCAGACAATGCTAATAAGCGACCAGTTGGCGCATTAGGATTTGGGAATATAACCCCGCCATTTGGTTTAAAGTAATCGCTCATCTTAATTTCGAACGCATCATTGAGCGGGACCGTTTCAAACTCAATTTCATATAGACTGCAATAAACTGGATAAAAGCTATAAGTGATGTCTGGAAACAAAATCGGCTTATCATGCTTGAGTAAGGCATTAAAGACGTGCGCCAGCACCTCATCAGAGCCATTACCCACAAACACCTGATTTGCATTCAAACCATGATATTCGGCAATCGCTTTTTTCAGCGCATCTGAATTAGGGTCAGGATAAAGACGCAAGCTATCAGCAGCCTCTTTTTGCAAGGCAGCAATCACCTTTGGACTTGGTCCATAAGGGTTCTCATTGGTATTAAGCTTAATGAGATTATTGATTTTAGGCTGCTCACCTGGCACATAAGGGGACAGTGCGTGAACTAGCTTGCTCCAGTATTGACTCATTTTTTCAGTCTATATTTCGCAGATTGCGCATGAGCTTGCAAGCCTTCACCATAGGCGAGGGTCGCCGCCACTTTACCCAAGGTTTGCGCACCAGTTGATGATACAAAAATCAGGCTAGAGCGTTTTTGAAAATCATAAACGCCAAGGGGCGATGAAAAACGCGCGGTGCGTGAAGTTGGAAGCACATGGTTAGGGCCCGCGCAGTAATCACCAAGCGCCTCACAAGTATCTCGGCCCATAAAGATTGCGCCCGCATGTTTGATTTTTTTGCTGAAAGCCATCGGGTCTTCAATCGATAGTTCCAAATGCTCAGGCGCAATATAGTTGCTGATTTGAGCCGCTTCATCTAAATCACGCACCTGAATTAAAGCTCCACGGTCCGTGAGCGAGGTTTTTATAATTTCTTGACGCGGCATGGTTTGAACAAGTTTCTGGATACTCGCATGCACTTGATCCAAAAAGGCCGCATCAGGACTAAGTAAAATAGCCTGCGCCAATTCATCATGCTCAGCTTGACTGAACAAATCCATCGCCACCCAATCAGGATTAGTTTTACCATCGCAAATAACTAAAATCTCTGATGGACCTGCCACCATATCAATACCGACCACACCGAATACGCGACGCTTTGCCGCGGCAACATAGGCATTACCAGGGCCAACAATTTTATCAACTTGCGGAACAGTTTCAGTCCCATAAGCCATCGCACCAACGGCTTGCGCGCCGCCAATACAGAACACACGGTCAACACCCGCAATCGCAGCAGCAGCCAATACCAATTGGTTCCTCTCACCATTAGGAGTAGGTACCACCATAATCAGCTCTTGAACGCCCGCTACCTTTGCCGGGATCGCATTCATCAACACAGATGAAGGATATGCCGCCTTGCCCCCTGGCACATAAAGGCCAACACGGTCTAAAGAGGTGACTTGCTGACCTAAAATCGTTCCATCTGCTTCTGTGTATTGCCATGAAGCCATTAATTGCTTCTCATGGTAACTGCGCACACGGTCAGCTGCTTCTTTTAAAGCGTCACGCTGCTCTCCTGGCAAGCCATTTAGGGCAGCTTCAAGTTCAGACTGTGAAATTTCTAACTCAGAGATTGAATGTGTACTGGTTTTATCAAAGCGGTTAGTGTATTCCAAAACCGCAGTATCGCCACGTTTTTTTACATCCTTCAGAATGCCCGCAACGACTTCATCAATTTTGTCATCTTGAGCGGTTTCAAACGCTAGCAAAGCTTTTAACTTGCCATCGAAATCACTATCTGCGCTAGAAAAACGTCTTACTTTAATTTCGGTACTCATTGTCTATTAAACCTATTTTCAAAATTACTTTTAATCTATTGACCAATCGCGCCAATAAAGGCGTCCATGATTGGCTGTAATTTAGCGCGGTTGAGTTTGTAAGATGCCTGGTTCACAACCAAGCGAGAGCTAACCTCACCCACCTCTTCAACTGCTTTGAGGTTGTTTGCACGCAAAGTGCTACCTGTACTGACTAAATCTACAATCACATCAGCCAATCCAACCAAAGGACCCAGTTCCATTGAACCATAAAGCTTAATCAAATCAACGTGCATGCCTTTTGCTGCAAAGTGTTCGCGGGCGGTTTTAACGTATTTGGTTACCACTTTAAGACGTGCGCCGCTTCTGATTGAAGCAAAGTAATCAAAGTCTTTACGCACTGCGACCATCATTTTGCATTTCGCAATTTGCAAATCTATAGGCTGATATAGGCCTTCTCCACCATGTTCATCTAGGACGTCTTTACCTGCAATGCCCAAATCGGCAGCGCCATATTGCACATAGGTTGGCACATCTGAAGCGCGCACAATGATTAAACGCACATCATCGCGATTCGTCGGCAAAATTAATTTACGTGACGCTTCTGGATCTTCAAGCGCATGAATACCTGCCGCTGCCAACAATGGTGTGGTTTCTTGGAATATTCTGCCTTTAGAAAGTGCGATGGTAATCATGTTGTCATCAATTTTCGTTATCAAGAAACGCGCTTCACATTTGCGCCAAGTGCATTAAATTTTTCTTCGAGATTTTCGTAGCCACGGTCTAAGTGATAAATTCGCTCAATCACGGTTTGGCCCTTAGCCACCAAACCAGCCAATACAAGACTTGCTGAGGCGCGCAAATCAGTTGCCATGACAGTGGCACCTTCTAATTCAGCCACGCCTTTTACTAAAGCCGTATTGCCATCAATATCAATATTTGCGCCCAAGCGCTGCATTTCTTGTACATGCATAAATCGATTCTCAAAAATCGTTTCTGTCACTTTTGAAACGCCTTCTGCAACCGTATTAAGCGCCATAAACTGCGCTTGCATATCGGTTGGGAATGCAGGATGCGGCGCGGTACGAATATTTACCGCTTTTAGCTTGCCATCACTTTTAACTGTAATGGTATTTTGGTCGCAAATCACTTCAGCACCAGCTTCACGCAATTTTTCAATCACTGCATCTAGCAAGTTTTCTTTGACATTGAGAAGTTTGATTTCCCCACCCGTCATTGCCGCAGCGACCATATAAGTACCTGCTTCAATTCTATCGCACACCACTTGATGAGTCGCGCCATGAAGCTTTTCAACACCTTCAATGGTAATCAAGTCCGTGCCAGCACCTTTAATCTTTGCGCCCATCTTTATTAAGCATTCGGCCATGTCCACAACTTCAGGCTCTTTAGCAGCATTCTCTAAAACCGTTGTCCCGTTCGCCAAAGCGGCTGCCATCATCAAGTTTTCAGTGCCTGTGACCGTCACCAAGTCCATGTAATAACGTGTACCTTGAAGACGTTTGTTTGGTAAATGCTCTGTTGTTGCTTCGATATAGCCATGCTCAATATGAATCTTTGCACCCATAGCTTGTAAGCCTTTGATATGTAAATCAACAGGGCGTGAGCCAATGGCACAGCCGCCAGGCAACGAAACACGTGCTTTACCAAAACGAGCCAACAAAGGGCCCAACACCAAGATAGAAGCGCGCATGGTTTTCACCATTTCATAAGGCGCTTCTAGAATTTGGATATTACGTGCATCCAACTCTAGTTTATCCGCTTGGCGGTTCACTTTTACACCCATGTGCTCAAGCAAGCTAATAATAGTAACAACATCCTTAAGCTTAGGAACGCTAGATAACTGCAATGTATCTTCAGCCAACAACGCTGCACATAAAATTGGCAGCGCTGCATTTTTAGCGCCTGAAACGGTTACTTCTCCATGAAGACGAGCACCGCCTTGAATAAGGAGTTTGTCCAATTAAGCAGCCACTTCCGCTAGGAGTTTTTGCAATTCACCTTGCTCATACATGCTGCGCATAATGTCTGAACCACCTACGAACTCACCATTGATATAAAGTTGTGGAACGGTTGGCCAGTCGGAATATGCCTTAATGCCATCACGAATTGCTGGATCAGCTAACACATCTACCGCCACTAAATTTTGCACGCCACAAGCCTGCAAAATTTGAATGGCCAAACCAGAAAAACCACATTGTGGAAATTTAGGACTTCCCTTCATATAAAGCACAACGGGGTTACTTGTTACTTGACTCTTGATTGCTGCTTGAACATCCATATTTAACTCCTAATAAAAAATCTTTACGCGCACTTGCCATTAGCTATCCAAGCCTCTGGCGTAAATGTGCGCATTGAAAGCGCATGTATTTCTGAACGCATTCTATCGCCCAGCGCCTGATAAACCAGTTGATGCTGTTGCACCATATTCTTACCCACAAAAGCGGGGCTTACAATCAAGGCTTCAAAATGCTGACCGTCATCGCCAAGCACTTCAATATGCTCGCAAGCGAGGCCGTTCGTAATGTAAGTTTTTAATTCACTCGCGCTTAACATATTAGCCCCGTAATTTATATCCAGCTTTTAACATACCAATAGTGATGAATGATAGGGCAATAAAGCTACCTAGGACAACAGTTAAACTAAACCATGGAGAAATATCACCTTGCCCAAAGAAACCATACCGAAACCCATCAATCATGTAAAAGAATGGATTTAAATGCGAAATCTTTTGCCAAAAAGGTGGCAAGGAATGAATCGAATAAAACACTCCAGATAAGAATGACAATGGCATGATGACAAAGTTTTGAAATGCCGCCATTTGGTCAAATTTCTCAGCCCAAAGTCCCGCAATAATGCCAAAAGCTCCTAACATTCCACTACCTGCAATCGCGAATGCCAAAATAAATAGTGGGTGAATCAGCGGTAAATCAATAAAACAAATGGCTACAAAGTAAATACTAAATCCAACCACTAATCCCCTAACGATGGAAGCAGACAAAAAAGCCAAAAAGAACTCCAAATAGCTTAAGGGGGTAAGCAACACAAAAATAATACTACCCATCACTTTAGATTGAATAAGGCTAGACGAGCTGTTTGCAAAGGCATTTTGCAAGATAGACATCATAATCAAACCTGGAATTAAAAATATTGCATAAGGTACGTCAGGATAGACTTCTACTCGACCGCCAAGCACATGAGAAAAAATCAAAAGATACAAAAGCGCTGTCATCACTGGCGCTGCAACTGTTTGGAAGCTCACACGCCAAAAACGTAAAATCTCTTTTTTAAATAATGTCCAAGGTCCTCGAAAACGCTGATTAATTAGATTCATGTCGACCCATTAAATTAATAAATACATCTTCTAAATCGGCCTCTATCAACTGCATATCTTCTACTACCACATTCGCGCTTCTTAATTCAGCCAAGACATACTCCACTTGATTAATCACATTGAGCGATAAAGTGTAATCATGCTGCTCTTGGTGACGCACCATGTCTTGGAGATTAGCAGGTAATGCGGCTGATAATTTCAGGCGTAATTTTTTACCTGGAATGCTCGCCAATAAGTTCTTAGTACTATCAAGTGCAATGACTTCACCTTGCTTAAGCAGTGCAACGCGTGAGCATAAAGCTTCAGCCTCTTCTAAATAATGGGTCGTCAGTATGATGGTATGCCCGTCGCGATTTAGTCGCTTAATAAACTCCCACAACATATAACGCAACTCGACGTCCACGCCAGCAGTTGGTTCATCCAACACAATCACTGGGGGTTTGTGAACTAAGGCTTGAGCAATAAGCGCACGTCGTTTCATTCCCCCAGACAAACGGCGCATATTAGTGCCCACTTTATCTGTTAAACCTAAAGATTCGATGACCTCATCTATCCAAGCATCATTCTCAGGGCCCTTACCAAAATAGCCTGCCTGAAATCGCAACATTTCACGCACATTAAAAAATGGGTCAAAGACTAGCTCTTGCGGCACGACACCCAAAGCACGGCGCGCTTGACGGTATTGCGCCATGACGTCAAAACCCATCACAGACAAATTGCCACTTGTCGGACGCAGCAAACCTGCCAACAAGTTAATCAGCGTTGATTTGCCAGCACCATTAGGTCCAAGAAGCGCAAAAAATTCCCCCTGCTCTATCGTCAAATCCACGCAATTCAATGCATGTAATGCACCAAATTGCTTGTGTACTTGCTCTATTTTAATTGCCGGAGTCATAGATTCCTCGGGCTAAAAAATCGCCCAATTGATGGTTTAATGCGTTACTTGCGGAATTAAGTCCACCACGCCATAAAGCGCAATCAAACTTAATAAGTTTTTTGGGAAGTTGGCGAATTTCAAGTCACATTTTTTTGATTGCGCCTGACGCAACCATTCAAATATTAGGCTAATCGTTGCTGTATCAACATAGGTTACTTTGGAAAAATCCACAAGCAAAGTTGCTGCCGTTGGCAATGATTTACTTTCAGCCAAAAGGATTTGTGCGTGAACGATGGTGACGTCACCATCAATTTCCCACCGACTATCTGTTTTGTTGATTTGTGCCAATGTTAAGTTCTCTATCAATCTGCTTAGGTTGAATTATTTCTTACCCGCTGCGTTACTCTTGTTTTTGTCAGCAAGCTTTTGAATCAAGCCGTCCATGCCGCCTTGACGAAGTTCATTGCTGAATTGACCGCGGTAATTGGTCACCAAGCTTACCCCCTCAATGGTAATGTCATAGACTTTCCATACATCCCCAACTAATTCAAGGTTGTAATCCACACCCAATGGTTGTCCACCAGGCTGCAAGATTAGTGTTTTAACAACCACATCTTTGTCATCAGCACCTTCGCGGAGTGGTTTATATTCAATCGTTTGATTACGATATTTTGAAAGTGCTGATACATAAGTTCTAATCAACAATCTTCGGAATTCTCGCTCAAAAGCATCCTGCTGCTCTTTACTCGCTTTGCTAAAGTTTTTGCCCAAGACTAATTTACACACATGGTCAAAATTAAAATTAGGGACAATTTTTTCTTCTGCTAAAGCAAAAATCTTTTCTTGGTTACCACCCTGCATATCTTTATCTTTTTTTATAATAGCAAGCACATCATCAGCCACTGATTTGACAAACACATCCGCAGGAACCGTTGCTTGAGCTACTGCTGAACAAGCAAACATCATTGAACCTATAAAAAGAGTCATAACATATTTCATTTTATTCTGCCGCCTTTGATGTGTCTGAAGATTTAGTATCTGACGCTTTATTGTATAAGAACTGACTAATCATTTTTTCAAGTACAACTGCGCTTTGAGTATGTTTAATTTTGTCACCACTCTGAAGCTTTTCTTCGTCGTACCCTGTTTCCAACCCAATATATTGCTCTCCAAGCAAGCCTGCTGTGAAAATACTCGCCGACGTTTCTTTAGAAAATTGATAGCGCTTATCCAATTTTATTGTGACTTTAGCTTCATAGTCTTTGCTATCAAACACAATCCCGTCAACACGACCAATGACAACCCCCGCGCTTTTCACTGGGGCATGTGGCTTTAAGCCGCCAATATTCTCAAATGCAGCGGTGACGGTGTATGTTTCACCGACATTGCTCGATGTCAGATTGCCAACTTTAAGTGCCAAACCAAATATCGCAGCAAGCCCTAAAGCTAAAAACACGCCTACCCATAAATCTATTGTTGTGCGTTCCATGCCACCTCCAATTTACTACCGTTACAAATATTAAGCGCCTATCATTAACGCTGTCAAAATAAAGTCCAAACCTAATACAGCCAGTGAAGAATTTACCACTGTTCTTGTTGTAGCGCGGCTCACACCTTCCGCTGTTGGCGGGGCATCATAGCCCTCAAATAATGCGATCATGGTACATACAACGCCGAATACCAAACTTTTCATGACCCCATTCACAATGTCATCACGAAAATCTACACTTGCCTGCATTTGAGACCAGAATGCGCCCGAATCAACCCCAACAATCGGCACGGCCACAAAATAGCCGCCTAACACTCCAACCATCGAGAATAAAGCCGCCAAAATTGGCATCGAAATCACACCAGCCCAAAATCTCGGTGCAATTACACGAGCCACAGGGCTGACTGCCATCATTTCCATTGCTGACAATTGTTCTGTTGCCTTCATCAAGCCGATTTCTGCTGTAATCGCAGTGCCTGCGCGACCCGCGAATAATAACGCTGTTACCACAGGACCTAGTTCGCGCACCAATGAGAGCGCAACCAACACACCTATGGATTCAGATGAACCATATTTTTGCAGGGTGTTGTAGCCTTGCAAGCCCAGCACCATGCCCACAAAGAAGGCTGATACTATAATAATCAATAGCGAAAGCACACCTGTTGAAAAAATTTCACGTACAATTAAACGTGGACGCTTAAAGCTTTCTGGCAAATAAAAACAAATATAAGAAAATAAGCGTGCGCCAGCGCCTATGCGCCAAATACCTTCAATGACGCGATGTCCTAAACTAGAAAGCGCGCCTTGCAGACCCTTAAACATCATGACCCCTCAACACTTCTCGCTTGTAATCAGGGGCTGGATAATGGAATGGTACTGGACCATCTGCTTCACCATGGACAAACTGATGCACAAATGGTTTGTCTGAATTAGTTAATTCTTCAGGCGTACCCTCAGCAACCACAACACCACCTGAAACAAAGTACACGTAATCTACGAAGGTGAAAGTTTCATGCACATCATGCGTCACCACAATAGATGTCGCACCAAGCGCATCGTTCAAACTACGGATTAAATTACACACCACGCCCATAGAAATCGGGTCGAGACCAGCAAATGGCTCGTCGTACATAATAATTTGAGGATCAAGCGCCACAGCCCTGGCCAAAGCCACGCGTCGCGCCATACCGCCCGAAAGTTCGGTTGGCATTAAATTGTGGGCGCCACGCAAACCAACAGCGTTTAATTTAAGCATCACAAAATCACGCACCATAGACTCTGGTAAATCCGTATGTTCGCGTATTGGGAAAGCAACGTTTTCGTATACTGATAGATCGGTGAACAAAGCGCCAAACTGAAACAACATGCCCATTTTACGGCGCAGTTGATACAAGCCATCAAGACTTTGCTTGTGAACAACATCGCCATCAACCCGAACTTCTCCCACGTTTGGGTTGAGTTGCCCACCAATGAGACGAAGCAAGGTAGTTTTACCGCTACCGCTACCACCCATAATGGCCACCACCTTGCCACGCGGGAACACCATGTTGATGCCTTTGTGCAGCAAACGGCCTTTGTAACCAAATGAGAGATTATCAATTTCGACGATGTTGTCGGACATAGTGTTTTACGTTAAAAGTATCACGCTATTTTAATGCAAATTGGGTGTGATTGATAACAGAAAAGAAAAAAGCACGCCGAAGCGGGCTTTTAGAAAAACTGAAACTATTAGAAACCCATACATAGCACTTAGGATGGGCTATCAGCAAATGCCGTTCGCGCTTAAATCCCCGCCATGAAAGACGGAGTTTTACGTGCAAGCTGATAAAACTTACAACGTACCGTAAGAGTGCAAGCCCGAAAGGAACATATTCACGCCTAAAAATGCGAATGTTGTTACGAGCAAGCCAATGAGCGCCCACCAAGCAAGCATAGGTCCGCGCAAGCCTTTAACTAAGCGCAAGTGCAACCAAGCTGCATAGTTAAGCCAAACAATAAGCGCCCAGGTTTCTTTTGCATCCCAAGACCAATAGCCACCCCATGCCTCTGCTGCCCATACCGCGCCCAAAATAGTGGCAATAGTGAAGAAGGCGAAGCCCACTGAAATGGATTTATACATCATGTCATCAAGCACGTCTGTGGAAGGCAATCGAGAAACCAAAATGCCTTTATTCACCAACAAATAAGCACTCGCTACCATTGCAGCCAAAGAAAACGCACCATAACCGACAAAGTTCGCAGGCACGTGGATTTTCATCCAGTAAGACTGCAAAGCGGGCACAAGCGGTTGAATGCCAGTGGCTTGACGACTAAAGGTGTACCAAAGAATAAACCCAACTGCAGCACTCACGATCAACAGCACAAATCCACCAAGTTGTTTAGTGGCATAGCGCTGTTCGTAATAAAGGTACATCAAAGAAGTAATCAGGCAGAATAAAATAAACACTTCATACAAGTTGCTTAGTGGGATATGTCCAACATCTGGTGCAATCAAATATGACTCATACCATCGCACCATTAAGCCTACAAATCCCATTAGAACTGCCGCCCATGTAAGGCTAGTTGCCACTTTTCCTGTGAACTCAGAGCGCGCAAAAAGCGCAAACCAATAAGTGAGCATCGCCAAAACGAATAAGACATTCATCCACATCACTGCAGTTTGACTGCCAATCAAGAATTTCAAAAAGAAGACGTGATTAACACTTTCCAAGTCATCGTGGTAAAGGTTAATCGAGAAAAAACTTAATGTGGCAATGCCGACAACTAAGAGACGAAAGGGTTTCCAGCACCACCCTATCAAGCTAAACACGATGCCTGCACCAAACAAGAAAGTGGTTTCATAGACGTCCATAAATTGGTTGTATTTGGAATAAGCAAATACGGTAGATGCCATTAGCACAATCGCATAAAGCCAATCTTTCCAACCTAGTTGGCTGAGAAATGGGACTGGGTCATCAGTGATATTGGTTGGATTTAAGTTTTGTTTGTTCGCCATGGCGGTATCCTGAAGATGAATTTTAAGTATTTAACTCTGTAAAAGTTTATTTAGTTGACTTTGGTAACGATTAAATTCAATCTCAAAATCTCGGTTCTTACGATTTGCCGACATGGCAAACAGCACTGTCTTTTGCTGCGGTTTAATTAGCAACCAAATCCGTCTTTCGCGAATATAAATCATCGCAAAAATACCTATCACAAGTAGGACCGATCCTGAATACACTAAGTTCTTTCCTGGTGAGCGGGTTAACTGAAGACCACTGGCTTCGCGCTGCTCAAATTTTGTCATTTGTAAATAAATAGGCTCGCCATAAAAGAATAAATCACTAATCGCATTAAGCGAGTCTTGCAAGAATGCTTGCGTGCTTTCATCTACTTTTACATTTTCAAGACCAGCACGTTCTTGGCTAAGTTGATAGGCTTCAAAAGCTGCACCGGTAATAATTTTAATATAAGTCTGCGCCGCAGCTTCACGTTGCGCTTTTGGTACTGATGCATCAATTAATTTCGCGATTTCAGCAAAGCCACCCTCACTAAACGCTCCAAGCAACTGAACCACACTAGCCTCAAATTTAGTTTTAACAGCGGCATCATCGCTCGGCTTGAGCGCTTTTAATGCAAACCGATGGGCGATTTCTTGGTGTAGCGCTTTATTAAAGAGAACAGCGCGGGTCTGCATAAAGCCTTGCATCTCAAAATTGCTATCTGCAGGAATACGCAAATACTTAAACTCTTCTTGCGGAGATGATCGCATGCCGGAAACAAAATAAGCACGACCGTCTAGCTGCAAAGGCTGCATGTAGTTCACGAACTCCTTTGCTTGCCCAGCGGTATCGCGTACTTTGAAGGTTACATTTGGACCCACGTTACGCGGCTTGCCTTTGCCATCTGCACTTAAATTCAAAATATTAAATTTACGAAAGTCTATGAACTCTAGCTGAAGCGCGCCGGCACCTTCTCCAAATAACGTTTTTCCAAAAATATTACCAGTCAAAGGAATGGCTTTTGAAGCCGTACTCAAAATTCCCCAAACATTAAAGTTGAGCTGTGTTCCACCATCCTGAAAATCTGACTGATAAATTGCGATGCCCTTGTAAATCAAAGGATGATTAACACTGATCGTCTGCTTAAGCGGCTCTTTTAAGTCGGGATCAATAATCACCAAATCACTTTCAAAGGACTTGGGCTGACCCGTTGGATAATGCTCAATTCTAAAGTCAGTGAGCGCGATGCTAAATGGTAACTCTTGCACCATATATCCATCTCGAATACGCTGGAATGCAACATCAACACTCGCACCCTCTGGTAGCGTCATGTTAGCTCTAAATGATAAATTGCTGACTGAAAGACGACTTTTTTTAGGCACTTCGCTTGCAGGAATGTCTCTAGACTCGACTGTTTTGTTGCCGAGAAGCTCTTCAACTTTCAGGGGTACATTACCATCCATTAAACCGCCAATACAGATAATGACAATGGCTGAATGAGTGAATATATAGCCTAGACGTTGATAACTGCCGGCCTTGGCAGCAATTAACTCACTACCATCTTTGCGTCGGACAGTTCTAAATCTAAAACCACGCACAGTTAAAAAATGATTTAAGTCTTGCTTCGCTTGGTCTAGATTTTGCGATGTCGCATATTCGTGTTGATGACTAAAAGCGCGTAAAGACTTTTCCGTGACCTGCTCGCGGTAAGCGCGCAGTTCTTGGAGCATTAATGGAGTGTTGCGGTAAATACAGAGGCTAGTAGATGACACTAAGAAAACTAAAATTACTAAAAACCATGCGCTATGATAAACATCATAAAGACCTAGCATCTCGAACAAATCAAACCAAAACTGACCGAACTGAATCACATAATTTGCATAAGGCTCATTTTGCTTCAGTACAGTCCCGATAATCGAAGCAATGCCTAATACTGTCAACACACTTACAGCAAAGCGCATTGAACTTAACAATTCATAAAATCTTTTAGAATTCGTCATCAAAGCTTTCAATAAAGTTTTAGCACAAGGCGTTTATGGATTGCGAAGGTTTCCAAAAATTAAGGGTGGCAGCGCCACCCTCGTTGACTTGGCAACAGACAGCTACCAAACACTTCCAAATTAATGCAAACCTTGAATGTAGTCTGCTACCGCTGCCATCTCAGCATCTGACATTTTTGCAGAAATCATACGCATCACTTTAGCATTATCATTGGCACGCTCGCCGGTGTAGAACGCTTTTAATTGTGTCACCACGTAATCAGCATGTTGACCAGATAAACGTGGGAACTGAACTGGCATGCCTGCGCCGGTTGCGCCATGGCAAGAAGCACATGCCGGAACACCAACCTTTGCAATGCCGCCTCGATAAATCTTTTCCCCTAATGAGCCAGCCGCATTTGTTTTAGCGCTCCCAACTTTACTTTTTTGCGCGCCAAAATAAGCAGCTACATTTGCCATATCCTCGGGTGAAAGGACACCTGCCATTCCTGACATAATCGCATTTTTGCGTTCGCCAGACTTGAAGTTGGCCAATTGCTTGGCAATATATTCAGGGTGTTGCTGAGCAAGTTTAGGGTTGGTAGTAATGACGCTATTACCATCAACGCCATGACAAGCCGCACAAACACCAGTTACAATCTTTTCACCCGCAACTTTGTCGCCGGCGGCTTGCGCCCCTGAAGCTAGACAAAAAGACATCAAAATAATTACAAACAACTTACCGATTTTCATGCTTTTTTTCCCTCAAAACTTTTGACTGATACATTTAGAATAATTAAAACATTTTATCGAAAATCGTCTAATCGTGGTAGCATTTTCGGCCTTGAAAGGTTTATCTTATGCCCTTGTTCCAAAATGCCACGTTTTACATTTCAGCACACCATCTTAGCGACTTACCCATGCCGACAGGCGTGGAGGTTGCATTTGCTGGGCGATCCAATGCAGGCAAATCAAGCGCGCTTAACACATTAGCAAACCACAACCGTCTTGCTTATGTCAGCAAACAACCCGGACGTACCCAACTGATTAACTTTTTTAGCCTTGGCAACGAACGCTTTTTGGTCGACTTGCCAGGCTACGGTTATGCAAAAGTACCTGCCTCTATGCGGGCGCATTGGCAAATGACCCTCTCTAAATACCTTAGCCAACGCAGTACATTGTATGGCTTGGTGTTAGTGATGGATTGCCGTCACCCTCTTACTCCTCTAGACCGCCAAATGCTGGACTGGTTCTCACCGAGCGGCAGACCGATTCATGTCTTACTGACAAAATCGGATAAATTATCGCGTAACGCCGCAAACCAAACCTTGCAAGCAGTAAAAAAAGTACTGCAAAGTACATGGGGAAATTGCACGATACAGCTATTCTCAAGTTTGAAGAAGCAGGGTGTTGAAGAAGCCGAGACCGTGATTGGGGCTTGGCTTAAAGCCGATCCTTTAGTTTCGGATGAAAATCAAATCCCAGACGCCGTGGCCTAATTTAATACCGCGGTTTTCAAATTTAGTCAGCGGACGATAAGCTGGCTTAATTGCGTAATCTTTTGCTGAGTTAGTCAACAATGGCTCCACTTTCAAAATATCCAACACCCATTCAGCATATTCTTGCCAATCGGTCGCCACATGCAAATAGCCCACTGTTTTCAACTTAGAACATAAGAGCTTCACAAATTCAGCTTGAATCAAGCGGCGTTTATGATGACGTTTTTTATGCCAAGGATCTGGGAAGAAAATATGGACGCCATCTAAGCTAGCGTGGGCAATCATGTTGTTAAGCACATCTACAACATCATGCTGAATGATTCGCACATTGCTCAGTGACTTTTCACCAATTAATTTCAACAAACCACCCACGCCAGGCGTATGCACCTCCACGCCTAAGAAATCCCGTTCTGGCATAGATTGAGCAATTGTCGCTGTCGTTTCCCCCATACCAAAACCAATCTCTAAAATCTTGAGGCTTTCTTGACGTTCAAAAGTATTAGTAAGGTCTAAAGTTACAGGGGTGTAATCAATACCAAATGTTGGCCAAAGGTCAGCAAGTGCCTTTTCCTGACCTTTGGTTAAGCGCCCTTGGCGCAAAACGTAACTGCGAATACGACGCTGTGTGAGGTCTTGTTCTTGTTCAGTGTGCGGGATGTCTTGATTCATGGCGGGCATTATACGTCAAGCTACAAAGTATGCGATTTATCACCGCTAGAAAATCCAATAAAAGGAATGTCTAAATTTTTCTCAAAGGCGATGACTTTAAATAAATCGCCCATTTCAGCCGGAGACAATAACTTCTGAGCCGATGCAACTAATGGTAAATAGTTCGCTGAATCTTCTGCAGGGATAGATTCCAATAATTCAGTAATGCCAGCATTAATTAAAAACTGTGCCTGCGTTAAAAAGCCAATCAACTCCAAACCATTGCCAACACCCGTTTCTGCGACCCGTGTAAAGTCAACGTGCGCGGTGATGTCTTGTAAACCCAAATAGACCAATGGATCGCCATGCGCGCGATGGCGATAATGACACATCAACGTGCCTTGATTACGCTGCGGGTGATAATACTCAGTTCGTGAGAAGCCATAATCAATCATCAACAACATACCACTTTGCAAAATGCCAGCCAAACTAGCAACTAAGCCTGTTGCGGCTAGGCAAACTTCTGTTGTGTAGCCATCCATTAATTTAAGTTCAGCAACAAAATCTTTCAATGCGGATGAAGAGGCTGGCTTCTCTTTCCATACCAAACCTTCATCTTCTGAAACCACGCCTATTTCAGCGATACCATCTGCTTTAGTTCTAACAATATGCACAGGCAAGGCATCAAGAACTTCATTCGCAAATATCAATCCATCAAAACTCCTAGGCAAAGCATCTAACCAAACAACGCGTTCCATTAGTTCATTTGGCAAAGCAGCTTTTAGCGTGGAATGTTGTTGTTCACGTAAATGAGCGCTCACCTCTAAAATCATGTACCGTGCTGGTAACTGTTCGAGCTTGGCCAATTCAAAAAGTAAATCTTTAGCAAAGCGACCTGTGCCTGCCCCCAATTCCAAAATATCAGCTTTCTTATTTTGTGTTTGTAGCGAGCTTAATACTTGCTGAGTCTGCCTTGCAATCGTTTGTGAAAAAAGCGGGGAGATTTCTGAGGCGGTGACAAAATCGCCACTTAAACCGAACTTTTTAGCACCGCCACTGTAATAACCTAGGCCAGGGGTATATAAAGCCGCATCCATTAATTGGGCGAAATTAATCCATCCGCCCTCTTTTGCGATAATCGCTTGAATTGAAGACATTAGCGCATTGCTATGAGCGATGGCTATAGAATCTGGTTGCGGGAATGAAGTGTTCATGAGACTAGATTATAATTGTTACAGACTAAAAGTTAGGAAAAAACGTGGAGTCGAGTTTACAAAACAAAATTGTTTTAATTACGGGTGGGGCAAAGCGAGTCGGCGCAGCTATTTGTCGCCTGCTGCATGCAAACGGCGCAAACTTAATGATTCATTACAAAAACTCAGTGAAAGAAGCGCGCGCATTACAAGCCGAGCTTAATTTACAGCGGCCTAATTCTGTTGCAATCATTCAAGGAGACCTCCTTAACTTATCTATATTGCCAAGTTTAATTCATGAAACCATTAACCATTTTGGCAAATTAGATGTGCTGATTAATAACGCATCAAGCTATTACCCAACCGAAATTGGCAATATCCATGAAGAGCAATGGCAAGACCTGATGGGGTCTAATTTGAAAGCACCACTATTTTTATCTCAAGCCGCTGCAGTGGAGTTAAAAAAACAACAAGGCTGTATTGTCAATATTACTGACATGCACGTAGAGCGCCCGAAGAAAGGCTATATCGTTTATAGCGTCGCCAAAGCAGGCCTTGTTACTTTGACCAAATCACTGGCCCAAGAGCTCTCTCCTGAAGTGCGTGTGAATGCGGTTGCGCCCGGCCCAGTTATGTGGCCTGAAGACAATCCACAATTTGACGAACTGTATCGCCAGCGCGTTATTTCGCAAACCCTATTAAAACGTTTAGGCGAACCCAACGATATTGCAAAAGCTGTAAAATTCCTGATTCAAGATGCACCATTCATCACAGGGCAAATCATTGCCGTTGATGGTGGTCGCTCTCTCAACCTGTAAAATAGTAGTATTCAATGATTAAACACCTACCAGACAAAGCCTCTAATTCTTTTATTCGCCTACGCAATAGCTTAATCAGTGCTACTGGCAAGGCCATTGGCGATTACAATATGATTGAAGATGGCGATACCGTCTTGGTCTGCATGAGCGGCGGTAAAGACTCTCATGCCATGCTGATGTTGCTGCTGGCCTTACAAGAGCGCGCGCCAATTGATTTCAAACTCATTGCAATGAACTTGGACCAAAAGCAACCTGGCTTTCCTGCTGAAATCTTACCGGCATACCTAGAAAAGCTGGGCGTTGAATATAGGATTGTCGAGGCAGATACTTATTCTATCGTCAAAGAAAAAATTCCTGAAGGCAAAACGACCTGTTCTCTTTGTTCACGTTTGCGCCGCGGGGTGATTTATCGAACAGCAAAAGAGTTAGGCGCCAACAAAATTGCGCTTGGTCATCATCGCGATGACATCGTTGAAACCTTATTCCTCAATCTGTTCTTTGGCGCAAAAATGAAAGCGATGCCTCCCAAACTAACTACTAACGATAAACAAAATATTGTGATACGTCCTCTGGCTTACTGTTCTGAAAAAGACATCGCCGCTTACGCTCGACAAATGGGCTTCCCCATTATTCCTTGTGACTTATGTGGCTCACAAGAAAATCTGCAACGTCAAAAAATAAAAGAAATGCTTCATGCTTGGGAGTTAGAACAGCCAGGACGCGTGAATAATATTTTCCGAGCTATAGGCAACGTGGAACCTTCGCATCTGGCTGATACGAATTTATACGACTTTAAAAATCTCAGCCAAGCGTCCGCTCAAGATGAGGATCCTTTATTCGGCGATATTGCGGAAAAAGAGAAGCCAGAAGGCGCACTCAGTCTCGGAAGTAGAGAAGGTAAGCGTATCGAATTTATACGTAATATTGAATGATTTAAGTATGCTTTTTTGTAGCGTTTCGCAAAAAATTATTTAAGAACTTGCGCGAGTCTCCTTGTCTAGACAAGGTTTTACTCTTATCATGCCCCAAACTAGCCCCCAATTCTTATAAAGCACACATGTCAAAACTGTTGATTGTAGAATCCCCTTCCAAAGCTAAAACTCTAGAAAAGTATTTAGGTAAGGATTTCAAAGTACTGGCCTCTTACGGCCATGTGCGTGACCTCGTTCCAAAAACCGGTGCGGTAGATACCGAAAACGGTTTTGCGATGAAATATGAAATCATCGACCGCAATTCCAAGCATGTAGATGCGATTACCCGTGCTGCAAAAGATGCTGAAGCGATTTACCTCGCAACCGATCCGGACCGAGAAGGGGAAGCCATTTCATGGCATATCGCTGAGATTTTAAAAAGCAAAGATCTCATCAAAAATAAATTAATGAAGCGTGTGGTGTTCCACGAAATCACAAAAACAGCGGTTCAACACGCGATTGATGAGCCGCGGGACATTTTAATGCCGCTGGTCAATGCCCAACAAGCGCGTCGTGCTCTTGATTACTTAGTAGGCTTCAACCTTTCACCACTTTTATGGAAGAAAATCCGCCGCGGCCTTTCTGCAGGTCGTGTGCAAAGTCCCGCATTACGTTTGATTGTTGAACGCGAACTAGAAATTGAAGCATTTAAGAGCCAAGAGTATTGGTCTATCCACTTAGAAACGAGCAAACATCAACATAGTTTTGATGCAAAGCTCATACAGCTAGATAGCAAAAAAGTTGAGCAGTTCACTGTCATCAACCAAGATCAACAGGCCGAAATCGTTGGCGAACTTTTACTTAAAAGCGCCGGCAAAACGACTGTTAGCCGCGTTGAGAAAAAACAACGTAGCCGCAGCCCAGCAGCCCCTTTTACGACGTCAACCTTACAACAAGAAGCGGTTCGTAAATTAGGCTTTACTACTAGCCGTGCCATGCGTATTGCTCAACAACTATATGAAGGTATTGATATTGGCGGCGGCGCAGTAGGTTTAATTACTTACATGCGTACTGACTCTTTCAGCTTAGCTGCTGAAGCAATTGCACAGATTCGTGGCTATATTAAAGATAACTTCTCAGCAGAATATTTGCCGAAGTTGCCAATCGCGTACAAAACAAAATCTAAAAACGCACAAGAGGCACATGAGGCGATTCGTCCAACAGATATTTCACGAACGCCAGCAAGTGTTGAGCAGTTTTTATCACCCGAGCAATTCAAGCTTTATGAAATGATTTGGAAACGCTCCGTGGCATGCCAAATGGCGCCTGCACGTTTCGATGCGGTGAGTGTTGATTTAGCCATTGGTATCGACGCCAATCTTTTCCGAGCCACAGGCCAAACCTTAGTTTTCCCAGGATTTATTGGCGTTTACATGGAGGGCGTTGATGATGCTGAAGAGGAAAATGAAACCAAGCTGCCAGTATTAGAAACTGGCGAAGTGTTAGAGGTACAAAAGATTTTTGGTGACCAACACTTTACAGAACCTCCACCGCGATATGGTGAGGCAAGCTTGGTTAAAGTGCTTGAAGAATACGGCATTGGTCGCCCTTCTACCTATGCCAGCATCATCTCTACCTTACAAGACAGAGAATACGTCTTACTAGATAAAAAACGTTTCACACCAACCGATGTGGGCCGCGTGGTGAATAAGTTCCTAACCGACCACTTTACGCGCTATGTCGATTACGACTTCACAGCAAATCTCGAAAATCAGCTAGATAGTGTAGCGGACGGAGACTCTGAGTGGATTCCATTACTCAAAGAGTTCTGGGATGGCTTGCATAAACAAATTGATGATAAAAAAGACGTCGATCGTCCTGGTACAGAACTGCTAGATGAAGCATGTCCTAAATGCAGCAAGCAGCTCTCTAAACAACTTAGCCGTTATGGAAGCTTTATTGGATGTGTGGGCTATAACGACACGCCTAAATGCGATTACAAACGTAATGTCGGTGGTGAAGGTACGATTAGTAGCGAACCGACTCTCATAGGTGTAGATACAAATTCTGGTAAAGATATTCTCTTGCTTAATGGCCCTTATGGCCATTATTTGCAACTTGGCTTGCCTGATGCTGATGCAAAGAAAAAACCTAAGCGAGTCAGCATTCCAAAAGACATTCCTCTTTCAAGCGTGGATATAGATATTGCCTTGCAACTAATCTCATTGCCACGAGATTTAGGGTTGCATCCAGAAACAAATAAAAAAATCATTGCCAACATTGGTCGCTTTGGTCCTTACGTCAATCATGACGCAAAATTCAAATCCATCCCTAAAACAGATAGCGTGTTTGAGATTGATTTAGCGCGTGCGGTTGAATTGCTTGCACAAGCTAACTCTGGCCCTGCGCCAATTCGCGAACTTGGCAATCACCCTACAGAAGATGGTCAAATTGCGATTTACTCTGGTCGCTATGGTCCTTATGTTCAGCACGGTAAGATTCGCGCAACTATCGCCAAAAGCGAAGACCCTGAAACATTGACATTGGAAGAGGCGCTAGAATTATTAGCGGCAAAAGCGGCAAAGGATGCACCAGTTAAAAAGTCTACCGCGAAAAAGACTACAGCTAAAAAACCTGTGGCAAAGAAAACTGCTGTAAAAGCAACATCAGCTAAAAAGGTGCCTGCGAAAAAGCCTGCCGCAAAGAAAGTAGCTCCTAAGAAAGTAGCTCCTAAGAAAGCAGCACCTAAGAAAGCTACCGCAAAAAAATAGACTGTTTAAAAACCCATCACTTTTAAACAAAAAAAATGCGGCTTGTGACACGAGCCGCATTTTTTATGTTAACTGAAAATTTAACTCATACGCGGCGAGAAGTTACGCGCTTCCATCCACTTGCGAATCCTTTCAGCATCCCCAATTCTTGAGAACTTACCCATAGAGTCAAGGAATACCATCACAACGGATTTACCTGAAATCTCAGCTTGCATCACCAAACAACGACCTGCCTCACTAATATAACCAGTTTTAGAAAGGCCAATCACCCACTTTTGGCTGTTATTACGCACCAATAAATTAGTGTTGGAAAAGTTCACGGGGTTGCGATAACCATGGACGTTAAATTCTTGAGACGCTGTCGTACTGACCTGTCTAATTTGGGGATAGTTATAAGCGGCACGCACCATTTTTGATAAATCTGCCGCAGTTGACACATTCTCGCTATGCAAACCTGTTGAATCTACAAAATGTGAACTCGACATTCCCAAAGCATGCGCTTTCTCATTCATTGCGCTTACAAATGCACTATTGCCACCTGGATAATTACGACCTATAGCGGAAGCTGCTCTATTTTCAGATGACATAATTGCCATATGAAATAGTTCTGCACGCGTCAGCTCAGACCCAACGGGTAATTTTGAGCCGGAGCCTTTAAACATGTCAATATCAGCATCAGTGATTTGCAATACTTCATCCATAGGCAAATGCGCGTCTAGCATCACCATCGCCGTCATCAGTTTAGTCACGGAAGCAATAGGGGTTTGTGTATTAATATTTTTAGCGAAGAGAATTTCACCTGTAGATTGATCGATCACCATAGCCTTTGCAGAAGCAAGCTGTGGCTCCCCTTCGGTATATTTCTCATTAGTAACTGCCTGGCGGTAGCTAGCCTTTTCAATATGCTTTTTATGAAGGGCTAAACGCTTATGGCGCTTTGAAACAACATCTGATTGGACTTCAATTTTGTGATGAACACGTTCATGGTGTTTTTTATGTGCTGCTTGAACCGAGCTAAATGGCAATGAGATCACCAACGCAAGACTAAACGCAATGACTTTTAATGTCATATTATGACCTCTACTTGTTAAGTATTTAATAATTCTAACTAAATAATGTTGATTTGTCATCAACATAGCTCGCATTGATAAGCTATTTTATGAGAATAATTTATATTTATTCATTTTAATCGGTTTATGCGAAAATAAAAGCTTATTTGATTAGGTGCTTCAATCATGAAAACCGATAGCAATTTACAATACTCTAGTGAGCATCTTTGGCTAGATAGCCGTGATCAAACCGAATACGTTTGCGGCATTACTGATTACGCACAAGATTTATTAGGCGATATCGTTTTTGTTGAGTTTCCTGAAATCGGCGCCACAATTACTGCGGGAAAACCCTGTGGATTAGTAGAGTCTGTCAAAACTGGTTCAGATTTGCATGCGCCATTAGATGGCGTGGTCAGTGAAATCAATACAAGTTTACAAGTTAATCCTGAACAAATTAACGACGCGCCATATAAAACGTGGATATTCAAATTTAATCCTACCAACCCAAAAGACATCAAAAGTCTTCTAGATGCAAAAGCTTACGAAACGCTATTTGGCGAAAGTAGTTAACCCCCATCCCCTGGGCGAAACAAAGTGACCAAGCGCACTGAACTTATCATCGCTTCAATTTCACCATTCACTTGCGCGCTTATTTCCTGTCGCATAGTAGGTAGCTCGTTAGCAAAAGCCTCATGTATCCTATCCTTAAGCAACTGTTCAAGTTCTGGAACTTCGCCTTTTAATGCAATCTCAAAATCTTGCTTAGTCGTATTAGCGAAATCCGTCATTTCGGCGAATAAATCTGTTTTCACTTGTGTTGAAGCAATCGCATAAATACTTGGTAGGGTCTCATTCATTTTCATCCCTAGTGTTTGGCTCGCATCTTCTTGCAATTGCTTTAATTGCTCTGCCAGCGTTTGATTGGCTTGCTCGATAATTGATTGGTAAATCCCCGGCAAATCGCGAGCCAAGTCTTGTCGCATTTTTTCTAAAGTAGCCTCATGAAAATAAGCGATTTGCTGCTGTAGGGCATCAGTGACTTTTTCTATCGTTGCTGCTTGCAAATCTAGCAAACGTGCATTCACTTTTTCAATCAGACTCGTTTCAAGTTGTGGCATCACCAGATCAAACTCCTCACGCAAAGCCACAATAGACGACTCTTGGAGCTTTGCTAATTTCTCGACCGTGTCTGCCTGAAAAATTTCAGCACGCGCTAGATACATTTGTGGAAGCTCTGTCGCCAAGTCGGCTTTGGTTTTATCTAAAAAATCACTTGTATCACTAATTAAATCTTGCTGTGCAGTTTCGATAGAAGTGGCGATCTGCGTTTGAAATTCCTGACTAAGTAACGGACGTAATTCACCAAGAATCTCTTGTTTAATTAATTCATTTTTATTAATCAGCGCTGCTTCAGCTAACGCCTTTTCTATTTGCGGCTTAAGCTGTTCCATTGCAAACTCAAAAAAAGCTGGCGTTAAGACAGGTTGTTCTGTTGCTGAATAAACTTCGGTCAGTACGGGAATATTTTTTTGTTTGGATGACATCAGACTCTCAATTAATCAACACTTGCTGACTATAAACCTTTGCCAGCAGCATCGTAGTTTTTAATTTCATAACCACGATCGCGATAAAATTTATATCGAATGCGCGCCTTAGCTTTATCAGCCTCATCTAAACCCACAATTTCTATCAATCGCCTAAAACGACTAAAGAAAACAGGTTGTGGATGTTGCAAATTAATCAGCACTTCATCATGCAAAAGCTGCTCACCTTGCCAATCAATAACAATTGGCGTTGCTGTGGCTAATTCATCACTCACTAAATGGTTGGGCAAAAACTGCTGAGGCAAACTCCATAAATACTGCTGTATTTCTGAAGCCGCCTCATTGCTTTGCGCAAACAACATCAACTTAACATTTTTGGCGATGGCTTTTTCACCAAGCTCCGCTAGTTTTTGTAACTTATCTTCTACATTAAAGAAGAATTCAACTCGCGTCATCAGCCATTAAGCCTTTGCTGCACGGTGCTTCAGGAACTGTGTTAACAACGGCACTGGGCGACCTGTTGAGCCCTTATCTTTTCCCGACTTCCACGCAGTGCCTGCAATATCCAAATGCGCCCAATGGTATTTTTTAGTGAAACGAGATAGGAAACAAGCCGCTGTAATACTGCCTCCAGCACGTCCCCCAATGTTAGCAATATCCGCAAAATTGCTATCCAACTGCGACTGATACTCTTCCCACAAAGGCATGTGCCAAGCGCGGTCTAACGCATCTTCGCCTGCCGCCAAAAGTTCCTTGGCTAATCGGTCTTGATTGCTAAACAAAGCACTCGCATGATGACCCAAAGCAATCACGCAAGCGCCTGTTAATGTTGCAATATCAATGACCGCCGACGGCTCAAATTTTTCAGCATAAGTGAGTGCGTCACACAAAATTAAACGGCCTTCAGCATCGGTATTTAATACTTCAATGGTTTGGCCAGACATACTAGTTAATACATCACCTGGACGAATAGCATCAGCATCCGGCATATTTTCACAGGCTGGAATCACACCAACCACATTGAGTGGCAAGTCCATTTCAGCAATCGCCTTAAATGTGCCTAGAACGCTTGCTGCGCCGCACATGTCATATTTCATCTCATCCATCTCAGCACCTGGCTTAAGAGAAATACCCCCCGTATCAAAGGTAATGCCCTTGCCCACCAACACCACTGGCTTTTGATCTTTTTTACCTTGTAAATGATGCAGCACAATAAGCTTAGGTGGCTGAGCACTTCCTTGTGCAACGCCCAAGAATGAACCCATACCTAACTTCTTGATTTCTTCACGCTCTAACACTTGAACGGTGAGGCCGTGTGTTTTCACCATAGCTAAAGCTTGCTCTGCCAAATAAGTTGGCGTGCACACATTCGGTGGCAGGTTACCTAAGTCTTTTGCAAAACTCACGCCTGCCGATACAGCCAATCCATCCTTTAGTGCAACTTTTGCGGCCTGATTATCATCAGAATCTGCAACGTGAATTTCTAGTTGAGTGATGCCTTTGGTCGCTGCTTTATCTGCTTTATCTTTTTTGCCCTTCATTACCTCGAAGCGATACAAAGCATCATTAACCGCCTCAACCATCTGAGCGACTTTCCAAGCTGCGTCTTGTTTTTTATCATCAGCATTTAGCACATCAACTTCAGCCAAAAAGCTTGCCACGTAGTTTGCGCCAGTTTTAGCGAGAGCGTTAACTGAAGCAATCGCCGCTTTGCGATAGCTTTTTTCATTGAGCTCACCTTGCTTACCTAAACCAACTAACAAAACACGTTCAGCATGTGTGCCAGCGACCGCTTGCAAAAGCAGAGTCGAAGCAAGCTTGCCATCCATATCACCACGCTTTAATACTTTGGCTAAAAAGCCTTCAGACGCATCGTCAAGCGCCTTAGCCGAATGACTTAGCTTACCGGATTCGTAAACACCGACAATCACACAATCATTACGTTGTTTTTCCGATTTGCCGCTTTTTATGCTAAATTCCATTAGTACATCCTTTTCACTAAATATCGTTCGAATTATCCTGCGTTTTGGTTTGAAATCAAAATTTTGTACAAAATCATTTTAACTACATCAATCTAATAGCGAAGCAAAAGTCCTGCCAATGATGACCTTCAAACGATGATCTTCAAACGAACACTTTCTCAAGAGCTACTTCATACATCGATTGGCGCTTTCGCCATTCTGTTTGGCATCGTTATGGCTCAACGTGTCACTTATTACATTCGCATTGCTGCAAACGGTGATTTAGCTAGTAACGCCATCAACACCTTACTTGGATTCAGCATGCTGAAGTTTTTACCCATGCTACTTTCACTCACGCTATTTTTAGCGGTATTACTTACATTAACTCGCCAACATCGTGACAGCGAAATGATTATTTGGTTTAGTTCAGGCCAAGGATTATATGCCTGGATAAGACCTATTTTAAGCTTCACTACCCCTGTCATTATTTTGATCGCCATGCTCAGTTTGTTGGTAACGCCTTGGGCCACCAATAAAAGCGGCGAGTATAAAACTCAACTAAAAAAACAAGATGAGTTATCCACCATTACTCCTGGCGTCTTCAAAGAGTCAAAGCACGCTAATCGTGTTTACTTTATTGAAAGCTTTAACCAATTAGGTGCAAGTGTAAACAATATTTTCATTCAGTCAGTGCAACACCAAAAACTTGGCGTCATTGTTGCTAAGCAAGCTCATCACGAAACCATGAGTAATCATGATGATTTTTTAATCATGGTGCAAGGTCGACGCTACGAAACTACCCCCGAAACTGCTGAGTTTTCTTCAACTACCTTTGAAAAATACGCTGTAAGAGTTGAAGCAAAAGAAACAAAAGAGCCTCCAGTAACGCCCATACAAGCAATTTCTAGCGATAAGCTTCTCAGCCAGCACACTCCTACCAACAATGCTGAAATTCAAGGGCGTATTTCAATCCCTATTTCAGCGCTCATTTTAGTATTGCTTGCCATTCCACTTAGCTTTGTAGATCCAAGATCTGGTCGCTCTGGCAACATCGCCATGGCGATTCTCATTTACATTATCTACAATAATTTAATCAGCATTACTCAAGCTTGGTTAGTCCAAGACAAGCTGAATCCAATAATTGGGCTCTGGCCAGTGCATCTCATATTTGTATCGCTCACCATTTACTTGTTTTATCGGCGCGTATTTCAGCTGCCTATCCTTCCTAGGTTCTGGCTAAAATGAACATATTGAATAGATACCTGATTAAGGAAACAACTTATAACGTATTGCTCATCATGGCGGGATTGTTGGCTTTGTTTGCTTTTTTGGATTTGTTGCAAGAGTTAGAAAGTGTAGGCAAAGGCTCTTACGGCATAGGAAAAATCATCCTGTTCGTTTTACTGAGCGCACCTGGACATATTTACGAGATTGTTCCGGTCTCAGTGCTGATTGGCACAATTTACTCCTTAGGTCAGTTCTCAAGAAGCTCCGAACTCATTATTTTTCGAGTAAGTGGTTTATCCATAGTCAACATAGGTCTGTCTTTACTCCGCATAGGATTAGTGTTTGCGCTGATGACGTTCATTGTAGGTGAAATGATTACACCAATGACTGAAAAAACTGCAAAGCGTATGCGCGTCAAGGCAATTGACTCTATCATTGCACAAGACTTTCGCTCCGGGCTTTGGGTCAAGGACGGTAAAAGCTTTGTGAATGTTGAGCAAGTTCTCCCCGATGCTCAATTAGTGAATATTCATATCTATAGGTTTGATGAAAACTTCCAAATGACGGGAATAGATAAAGCGAAGACTGGAACGTTCAATGGTGAAAACTGGGCTTTAACTGCCCTTACACAAACCTCCCTATCCAAAACTACCGTCAAGTCTGATTATTTAGAAACAGCTCAATGGAAGTCTCTTATTCGGCCTGAGTTACTCAATATTCTATTAGTCACTCCAGAAAGAATGTCTGCATGGAATTTGTATTCTTATATTTCTCACTTGACTAAAAACAAACAGAAAACTTCACGTTATGAGATTGCCCTATGGGCTAAATTGGTTTACCCAATGGCATCATTAGTGATGATCGTGCTCGCCTTACCATTTGGATTTTTACAACAACGCTCAGGTGGGGTAGCCAACAAATTGTTTGCTAGTGTAATGCTTGGTATTGTGTATCAGGTTCTCAACAGAGTATCGCTCCATTTAGGCTTACTAAACGATTGGTCTGCATTTACAAGCGCGATAATACCAACATTTTTATTCTTAATTGCTGGAATTTTTATGCTGATGTGGGTAGAAGCCCAGTAACAAAGCAACACTTAAATGCCTGAGACATTGTCAATGGCTATTTAGCGAGCATCACTAGCCGACCACCCGTGAACCTATCGTGCAAATATAAACCTTCTCGGTCAAATATCGCCCAAAAAAATCCAAAGCCGAACAAAATCAAACTAAAACTTGCTATGACATAACGCATAGCGGCTTGTCTGATAGGCATTAGTCGACCGCCCTGCCCAAGCAACTGAATTCGCCAGGTTTGCATGGCTAATGTTTGTCCGCTCCTCGCCCAACAAAAAATGAAATAAGCACCTGCAATCAACCACAAATAGAATTGTAAAAAATATCTTAATGGAGATTGCGTAGCAGCTCCAAAAATTTTCAAGAAGATAAATGTGGCTGAGGCTAAAATGGCAATCAGCAAAAGACTTTCATAAAGCATACAAGCAATGCGCTTGAATAAACTTGGTGACTTCATTTAGCGCTCAAATCTTCTGTGCCGAAAATTTCCGGATGCTGTGTTCTTAATTCCTGCCGCTTTTCTGGGGTTGAATTACGGTACTCTTGCCATTTTTTTCTAATTTCTTCCTTTTTTTCTGGCGGCAAGGATTTGAACTGTTGATATCGCTTACGCGCATTCTCTCGCTCAAAAGGGGTCATTCTGCTCCAACTTGAAAGGCGTTGCTGAACCCTTTCCTGGCGATCAGGCGACATTTTTGGGTAATCGTGAGCGATTTCCAACATACGCTCACGTTGCCACGGGCGAAGACTGTCCCATTCGTCTGCAAGCGGCGCTAGCACTATTCTTTGCTCATCATTAAGTGTTGCCCAAGGTTTACCCGTTGTATCTTCCGCATTCGCTATATGCGTATGCAAGAAAGACATCAATACGTAGATGATTATTGCTGCGTATTTTCTGACAACCATGTTCCAAAACCTTCGTTAGAATATATTTCAGGGGGTAAATCCGAAGCTAATAAGAAGGCATCCCCTTGCTCTGTGTCATCCTGATTGCTACTGTTTTGTAGCAGCAGCAAAGCAACAATACCCAAACCACACATCATAAAAGTGATTAACAAACGATGCTGATGCCAATAGTCTCCCAACAACCTCAGGACGCCATGCTGACTCAGCGCCAATCTCGAGGATGGCGTTGCCATATTAGCAAGCGCTTTTTGCCGTCCATAGCTTAATTTTGACGCTATCTTGGCGTCTATATTGATAGCATTGGTATTTAAGAGCGAAGCAATGTTTTTTGCTATCTCCTGATCGCGCATCGAGATTGCTTGGTCCTCATTATAAGTCTGCATCATTTACGCCTTTCTTAGATGTCCGTGGCTTTAATAATTGCTCAGCCAAGCCATGTTTTTCTAAACTGGCTGCCATTGCACGTACCGCACGCGAACAATGTGTTTTTACACTCCCTTGTGAGCACCCCATTGCAAGGGCAGTCTCTGCGACATCCATATCTTCCCAATAACGCATCACAAACGCTTCTCGTTGACGATTAGGAAGTTTAGTTAACGCATCTTCAATTAAGGCCATGGTTTGCCGCTGTTCTAACTGCGAACTTGGTTCATCTCGCGCTTTAGTTTCAGCAGAGCTTATCACCTCAAGCGGGTCAGACTCTTCTCCATCTTCACCGATGACACTAAATGATGAAAGTAAAGATGTCCAAATATTTCTTACTTTTTGTCGACGCCAAAAATCACGCATCGTGTTTTGTAATATGCGTTGAAAAAGTATGGGGAATTCATTTGCGGGTTTCGCTGAATACTTCTCTGACAATTTCATCATAGCATCCTGCACAATATCTAGTGCTGCATGCTCATCACGCACGGCATAAGCCGTCTGCTTAAAAGCTCTGCGCTCAATTTGCGCTAGAAAATCTGATAATTCTTGTCTAGTTGCCATTTGCCTTAATGTATCGCGTTCAGGCTAAAAAGCAAAGTAGCTTAGTCAATTGCATCAAGCATAAATATGCTCATTGGCAGTCAAGGCATAATTAGCTTTAATCTAATACAGGATGACCACTGTTTTAGACGCAAAAAAATAATGACTACAAAACCCAAGTGCCTGATTGACGACGACGAACCTAGCTACACAACGTTCATTGCAAACGCGCTAGAAAAAAATGGGGATTTCTACGGAGCTATACGTTAATCAGCACACTCTCTTCGGTGGGCTCTTGGCCTGAGGGCCTTACTGCGCTTCTCATAACTATCGGGCGTTACTTTCCGAGTGTCCCTCAGTATTCCAATTAAGGAGGTAAAACTAATGTTACAAAATCTAAATGCCGTCATTGAGAGAGCCGAGGCATCATCTGTTAGCAAAAATAGTACTGCAAAAACAAAAACCATTGGCAACTTCGTTGCCGCGCTTATATCCCCGCCGTGAATGGCTAGGTTTTACGCGCAAGCTAAATTAAAGAAAATGTGGCATTACCTGAATCATAGCAACTCTACGCAGTGGCGTTATCACTCCCAGTCTATCTTGAGAGCATAGAGAAACAAGCGATTAAAGAAGCTTTAGTGATGACAAGCCTAAACAAAACAGCAGCAGCTAAATTGTTAGTCGTGAGCTTTAGAAGCTTACGCTAACGCCTAGCTAAGCACAAATGCTAAGTAGGCTAAATAAAATAAGCCATTCACCCAAACGTGCCATACGCGAAGTTGTCCACGTGACACCATCCAGCGCAACCAAAGCACCCCAAGTAAAGTAATTACCACGCCAGCAAAAACTTCTTTTTGAGGGGCCCAAGGGGTGAGCATAATGCCAATGGCAGGCAATAAAGTGCCTTGAAATACCAAAGCGCCAGTGATATTGCCAAATGCCAAAGTATCTTTGCCTTTACGCACCCATAAAATACTGTTCACTTTCTCAGGCAACTCTGTCGCAATAGGAATCACCAATAAAGAAAGTAACAACGGCGTAATGCCCAATAGCTCAGAGGCTCCTTCGATGCCGGAAATAAAGCCTTTTGCACCCAACACCAATAACAGCAAGCCAAATAAAAGTTGCGCCACCACTACCGCCATATAATTAGGTAAGCCTAAGAGGCACAAAAACATTGGGCTTTCTGCTTCAGTGGCATGACCATCTGCCACCAAAGCCTTTGATGCACGCAAGGTGAGCATGATATAGAAGAAATAGATCATGACCATCACAAAGCCAATCGCGAAGCGCAACACGCCATCATGAGGCACGAATAATGCTAATGTTGCAAAACCAAAAGCGACGATGAAAAAATCTAAATCACGTTTTAGGCCCGTTCTCTCAGGATGAAAATGTCCGTGTACTTTTCGGTTTTTTAATACCGCAAAAGCAAGCAAAGAAATAGATAATGTAGATAACATCAATGGCGCACCTAAGATGGCACCAACGCCAATTTCTTCATTTAAGTACGCATCACTTGTGCCTGCCATTAAGGCTAAAAGCGGTACTGAAGTTTCTGGCAAAGCCGTGCCCACTGCTGCAAATAGTGACCCTGTCACCCCTTCGGAAATACCAAGCTTTTCACCCAAATGCTCAAGCGCATTGGTAAACACTTCCGCAGCAATTAGAATAACGATGAGAAACAAAAATAATTCGGCAAAAATCATGACAAGCCCTCAAAAATATATAGCCGAATTTTATCGGATAAGCGAGTATTAAGCATGCAGAATATTCAGATCAATTCAAAAGGAATTTTTACCGAAGCAAAATTCATCGCTTCGTCCAATGTGGATGCACGCCCTTCGCCAGAGGACATCTCACTTATTGTTATTCACAACATTAGCCTGCCACCAAGGCAATATGGTGGGAACGGCGTAATCGAGCTATTCACTAATCAACTAAATCCCGACGAGCATCCTTACTATGCTGAAATTGCGCATCTAAAAGTCTCCTCGCACTTCTTTATTCGTCGCGATGGCGAGCTCATCCAATTTGCATCGTGCAATGACCGTGCGTGGCATGCAGGCGCATCTAACTGGCAAGGCCGTGAACAATGTAACGATTTCTCCATTGGCATCGAGCTTGAAGGCAGTGATTTTGAAGTATTTGAACCTCTGCAATATGAAACGCTCCAAACTTTAATTGCGTCAATTAAAGCGCGATATCCGATACAAGCAATTACTGGACATTCCGATATTTCCCCTGGCCGAAAAACAGACCCCGGCGCTTATTTTGATTGGACGCGCACTAAGACTTAATCACACTTTTACAAATGAGTTCGCTATACTCTAATTAATTACTATTGAAAGTTTATCTCATGTTTTTTCAGCATTTCTATTCAAGACAAAAACCAGCACTTAGTTTATTTTTAGCTTTTTTAATGAGCTTCTCCTTAGTTGCTTGTAGCAAAAAAGAAGCTGAGCCTGACAAAAATAAACCACATGCTGCGCTCATTAGCACCACCACTACCGAAGCAAACACATTAGAAATTCGTGAGGTGTCTATCGGTACTTTAGAAGGTCTAATGGATCCAACTGTTGCAGCAGAAGTGCCTGGCAGAGTTGTTAAAATTTTAGCCCACCCCGGAAAAACAGTAAAAAAAGGCCAGATTTTGGTCTTGCTAGATGCCACCGACTACAACTTACAGCGAGCCCAAGTGCAATCGGAAGTGGCTAGATTAGATGCGCTCGCTAGCAACCAGAGTCGCATCGTTGAGAGAAATCAAGTATTAGTACAAAAGAAATTTATCTCACAAAATGCTTTAGAGGACGTCACCACGCAACACGCCGCACTTCAGCAACAACTTGATGGCGCAAAAGCGCAAATCGCTATCATCGAACATACGCGTGCAAAAACCACCATCGTTGCCCCGATTGACGGGGTAGTGCAAAAACAAATTGTTTCAACAGGAGATTTTGTAAAAATTGGCGACCCTTTATTGCAAATTATCAGCAAACAAAAATTACGTGCGCATTTGCCATTGCCAGAAAACATCGCAGCCAAAATTCATGCTGGGATTAAAGTTCGCCTAAGTACACCAACCGCTAATGATGAAGTCATCAGTACTATTCGAGAATTAAAACCAATGATTAGCGAAACGAGTCGCGCTGTTGATGTGATTGCCGACGTCACCGATCAAGCAGGTTGGCAACCAGGCGCAAGCGTCAAAGGGGAAATCATTCTAGGCGAACATCCCAATGCTGTTTTAATTCCCGAACAATGCTTGGTTTTGCGCCCTGCTGGGGAGGTGGTTTATGTGGTTAAAGATGGTTTAGCACTTCAACGCAACGTCAAAACTGGCATGCGCCAAGATGGAAAAATAGAAATTATTGAAGGCTTAAGCGTTGGCGAAGTGATTGCGAAAGATGGTGCCGCGTTCCTAACGGATAAAGCTAAGATAAAAGTCGAAGCTAAAAAACAAGCTAAACCATAATCACCCAAAATAGTAAGCACCGAAAACAATAGAAGAACCCAAGAGAATATCGCATGAACTTGCCCGAACTTTCCATTAAACGCCATGTGTTTGCATGGATGCTTTCTGCCGTCATCGTACTGTTTGGCGTTATTTCATATCAACGTATCGGCATAGACCGCATCCCGTCTATCGACTTCCCGATTATTATGATTAACACCACGCTAAAGGGCGCTAACCCTGATGTTGTAGATTCAAGCATTACCAGTGTTATTGAAACTTCCGTCAACACCACACCTGGAATTGAGCATATTCAGTCTTCATCTTCACCTGGCGTTTCAACGATCACCATTACTTTCGCGCTTAATAAAAACATTGATGTGGCTTATAACGAAGTGCAATCCAAAATCAGCCAGGTCCTCAAAAAACTTCCCAATGATACTGATGCGCCTACCATACTAAAAGTTGATTCCAATGCACAAGCGGTCATTTGGCTGGCACTGACTGGGGATCGCACCATACAACAACTGAATTTATATGCCATCAACGTGCTCAAGAAAAAATTTGAGACGATCAATGGTGTGGGTGAAGTCACCTTAGGTGGTCGACGGGACCGTGTGGTTCGTGTCAGCCTTTCGCCTGAGCGCATGGCAGCTTACAAACTCACTGCGAATGACCTCATTAACGCTTTCAATACCCAACACGTGCAATTACCTGGTGGTTTTTTAGTCAGTAGCCAAACTGAGAAGCTAATCAAGCTCGATTTAGAATTTCATAACGTTAAAGATTTAGGTGAATTGATTATCAATCATCTAGATGGCGCACCAGTTCACTTAAAAGACATTGCCACCATTACCGACAGCATTACTGATAGCCGCCAAGTGGCGCGCTACAAAAGTCAACCAACGGTTGGTCTAGGCATGGTAAAAATCGCCAATGCCAATACTGTGGAAATCATCAAAGAAGTTGAGCGTCGTTTAGATGAAGAAATTCGTCCTAATTTACCGCCTGGGATGAAACTTGAAATTTCCACCAATGATTCAATTTTTATTAACCAAATGGTCACGTCGCTCAAGGAGCACTTATTTACAGGCACGCTACTTGCGGCGCTGATTGTATTTATTTTCTTGCGCTCGATACGTTCAACCTTAATCATCGCAACAGCAATCCCAGTATCGTTATTGGGTGCCATCGCCGTGATGTATTTTTCTGGTTACACCTTCAACTCCATGACCCTGCTTGGCTTGCTACTGCTCATTGGCGTGGTGGTGGACGATGCAATTGTGGTGCTAGAAAATATTTTCCGCCACCGTGAGCATTTGGATAAAGACCCGATTAGCGCTGCCATTAATGGCTCAAAAGAAGTGACTTTTGCTGTCATTGCCGCATCACTCTCACTCGTTTGTATCTTTGCCCCTGTGATTTTTATGGATGGTATTGTTGGCATGTTCTTTAAATCATTTGGCGTGATCGTGACATTTGGCGTACTTGCTTCATTGTTCGTTTCACTCACCCTTACCCCTATGCTTTGCTCACGCTACTTAAGCGTTGGTCACAAAGAAAATAAATTCTATAGCGGCATAGAGCTAGGCTTAGCAAAGCTTGACTCTGCTTATCACTTCTTACTCAATCTGAGCCTTAATAATCGCTGGCGCGTGCTCATTATCACCGTGTTATTCGTGATTTTGGGTGGCGGTTATGCGATGAAAAATGTACAAAAAGACTTTGTGCCTGAAGCCGATGAAGGAAGCTTTACCATCAGCGTTAAGACGCCACTTGGCTCTAGTTTAGATTACACCGACGCTCGTATGAAACTTGTGGAGTCTAACCTTGCCAGTCACCCTAAAGAAATAGCGAGCTACTTCTCAACCATTGGTTCAGGCTCCAAAGGTCAGGTTAATCAGGGAAACGTCAATGTGCGCTTGGTGCCAAAAAACGAACGAGAAAAATCACAAAAAGAATTAATGAAAGAACTCAAAAAGCAGTTTGACCAAATCCCTGGGGTTAAAGCCATTCCATCCCCAGCATCGATTGCCAAAGGTCAGCGCTCAGAAAAACTCCAATTCATTATCACTGGTTCTAGCTTGGACGAAATCGGCAGCCTATCAAAACAAATACAACAAACACTAACAAAAAATTCTGATATGGGCAAAGTGGATTTGGACGTACAGCTAGACTTACCACAGCTAGACATGAACATAGACCGCACGCGCGCTGCATCCTTAGGGCTCAGTGCGAATGATGTGGCTAGCGCGATCAGCATGTATGCAGGCGGCTTAAATGTTGCTAAATACAATGATTTGAATGGTGACGGTATGCGCTACGACATCCGCCTAAAAGCGGACGAAAATGGGATGAAACAAACTACGGATTTAAGCAAAATTTACCTAAGAAGTGCCAGTGGTGAGTTGGTGCGATTAGATGCTGTTGCTAGCTTTACACCAAGCTTAGGCGCAGCTGTGATTGGCCGCTACGACATGCAATACTCAGCCAACTTTTACGCTAACCCAAGTATGCCTTTGGGGGATGCTGTGACCTTAGTCAAAGAAACGGCAGCTAAGATTTTGCCAACCAACTACACGCTCAAAATGACCGGCCAAGCGGAAGAGTTTGGTAAAACATTTAAGAACATTAAATTCGTCTTTATTCTTGCCTTCATCTTGCTCTACATGGTGTTAGCAAGCCAATTCAACTCTTTTATTCAGCCTTTTATCATCATGTTAGCACAGCCACTTGCGATTATTGGCGGCTTAATTGCGCTTCTAATTTCGGGAGATTCACTGAACATTTACTCGATGATTGGATTAGTCCTGCTTATCGGCCTAGTGGCGAAAAATTCCATCTTGCTGGTGGACTTAACCAATCAACTTCGCGAGCGTGGCGCAAGTATCAACGATGCACTCAAAGAAGCCTGCCCAATTCGTTTGCGCCCAGTGGTGATGACATCACTAACAATCATCTTGGCGCTATTGCCTGCTGCTTTAGGCTTTGGCGCTGGCAGCGAAACCAATAAACCGCTTTCAGTGGCCATTATCGGCGGGATGATTTCATCGACACTGCTCACTTTAGTGGTGGTGCCAGCAGCTTACTCTTTGGTGATGAATGGTCTTGAAAAATGGAGGGGCAGAAGAGGGTAGGAGGCGATGATTAATTTTACGCTGACTAAAAGTATTTAGAAAAGTAAGCTTATCAAAAAATTAATATAATAAGTAACAAAAAGCTCCAAAGACGTTCATCCAAAACGTTTTCGTATAAATTATTGATTTGTCTTTATTTTGCATACTCATATTTGTTGTTATGCGGATTATATTCAAGCGGTGTATTTGGAGGTACGTAATTATATTCATTTTGATGTGGGTTGTACTTTAACTCACTGTTAGGCGCTGTTGTTTCGTATTGATTGGAATGTGGGTTGTATTTTTGCACATAGCTATTTGGAACTAAATCATATGTGTTGCTGTGGGGTTGTATTTAGGTTGGCTATTTGGCGGGGCATACTTCCACTCGTTGCTATGTGGATTGTACTTAAGCTCACTGTTAGCCGTTGTTGTTTCGTACTTATTTGTATGAGGATTGTATTTAGTATCAGCTAAAACAGCTTGAGCCTACAACAGAAATTCAAAACAGAGCAAAGATAAACTAAGCTCAATCTACTGCCTTGTCATTTTAACTAAATACTCCAGCGCTAACGCCTCCACTTTGGGTTGCCATAGTTCAGGTTTGACGGGAAAGTCTTCAAACTGACCTGAGCGCTCGAAACCTAAGCGCTCATAAAACTCAATCAGCTCAGTCCGCAAAGTAATCACAGCCATAAAATAGCCCGCCACACGCCACTCTCTTAATGTAATGGCTTCAGCCGCTTGTATCATCTCACGGCCATACCCTTTATTTTGCAAGGTTGGCTTCACCGCGATTAAGCCAAATTTAGCGGTGTTTTCTAGGCGCTCACAGGCAATGCTTGCGACCACTTGGTCGCGCAACACGCCTATTAACACAAAGGCATCATCTCGCTTAATCAGTGTTGCGACCTCTGAAGTAGTAATGCGCAGACCATCTAATAATTCAGCCTCCGTCGTCCAACCAACACAGCTAGCTTCACCCCGATAAGCCGAGTTAACTAACTCAGCAATTGCGGCGGCATCACTTAACTCTGCTTTGTGAAAACTAAGCACGCTATTAATTATCTCTCTCTTGATGCACTAGCTTTTGAACGACCAAGCTACCGACCATGTCGCCCTGCACATTCACAGTGGTGCGAAGAGTATCTAGCAATCGGTCTATCGGTAACAAAATCGCAATGGCCTCTGCTGGCAAGCCAACGGATTGCAACACCATCACCATGGTCACCATGCCAGCACTCGGAATACCTGGGGCGCCCATGGCGGCAATCATGGCGGTAAAGAACACAATAAACTGTTGAGCAAGGCTCAAATCGATGCCCGCAAGGTTTGCAATAAACAATGCAGCAGCAGCTTCATACAGCGCTGTGCCATCCATATTAATGGTTGCGCCAAGAGGAATCACAAAGCCTGCAATTTCAGGCTTCACGTGGAGATGTTGAGTGGCACAACGAAGCGTGACTGGTAAAGTTGCCGAACTTGAGCTCGTTGCAAAAGCAGTCACTAACGCCTCCCTAGCGCCACGCCAAAACCACAATGGCGACTTACCAGTAAAAACAAATAAAATCAGCGGAAGGACAACGACACCATGGAGTAAAGTTGTTCCTAATACCACCGTGACAAATTTACCCAATGTACTCAACATAGCTAAATCTTGAAGGGCGACTAACTTAAGCAACAATGCAAAAATGCCTAATGGGGCTAAACGCACAATCCAGCTCACAATACGCATACAAACTTCAAGCGCCTCTTGGAGCAAAGCCAAGATATTTTTATAGCGCTCTCCGCCCATCACCAGCGCAATGCCCAAAATCAAAGCAAAGACGACCACCGCCAGTACATTACCTTGTGAAAGGGCAGTAAAAGGATTGATAAAAATGCTATGTAGAAACTGTCCGAAAAACTCAGGCAAGGGCAATTGCTTAGCTTCAAAGTTTTGCATGGCATCCGCAAACATCGCCAAATGCAAGCCCGCGCCAGGTTTATAATAATTACTAGCAAGTAGACCCAAAGCAATGGCGATTGCCATTGAAGCCACAAAAAAAGTCAAAGTCGCAACCCAAACTTTGTGCATTTGATGATGTTGTCGCAAATTAGCAATGCCAACTGCAATCGAGCAAAACACCAATGGAATTAAAATCATTTTCAGCAAGTCGATAAACAAAGTCGCAATCAAGCTTGCGGAATACAAGCCTAATTTAACCACCTCATGCTCAACGGACCCATGTTCAGCAATTAGCCCATGAAAATACCAACCCAAACCAAGCCCTGCGACAGCGCCAATGAGGATCTGTAGATTAAGGCTAGGCAGTTTCATGTTTAGGCTTTCGGCTTTTTAGGCGCTGCTTTTTTAGGAGCAGTTTTTTTAACAGCTTCTTTATTTGCAGCAGCGTTGGTGACCGCTTTGGATTTTGAAATCGCAGCCTTTTTACGTTCCGCTTTCACTTCCGCCGCATCAACTTCAGCAACTACCTCTAACTTTTCAGCCTTTAGATCAGCGACTGGTTTCTCTGCTGCGGCTTTCTCAAATACGGCGGCAAAGAACCCATCAGTTTGGTGCAAATGTGGCAATAACTTTAGGTAATTTCCCGTATCCAAATTGATTTGCTGCTGCGCCAAAATGCTATTCGCTGGCACCAATACAAACTCAGGATTTGCATTTAAAAACGCTTCGGCAATCTGTTCGTTTTCATCTTGCAACAAACTACAAGTTGCATAAATCAAACGACCGCCAGCTTTCACCAACTTAGCTGCGCGCGCCAAAATGTTGGTTTGTTTGACTGTTAATTCCAAGACGTCCTGTGGTTTTTGGCGCCATTTCAAGTCTGGATTGCGGCGCAAAGTTCCAAGGCCGCTACAAGGCGCATCCACGAGCACACGGTCAAACTTACCATTGAGGCGTTTTAATTTCGGGTCGGCTTCACTGCTGATTAATTGGCTATGTAAGTTTGATAAGCCAGAACGTTTTAAGCGTGTTCCTAAATTTTGCAATCGCTTCTCAGACACATCAAATGCATAAATGCGGCCCGAATTACGCATCAAAGCACCTAATGCAAGGCTCTTGCCACCAGCGCCTGCACAGAAATCCGCCACCATTTCACCACGACGCGGCGCAACCAATTGCGCCAACAATTGACTGCCTTCGTCTTGCACTTCAATCTTGCCGTCGGTGAATAATACGTGACGACTGATGGTCATTTTTTGCGCCATACGCAGACCATTTGGCGAATATGGCGTTGGCACTACTTCAGTATCTTCAGAGGAAAATTTAGCCATCACATCTTCACGCGTTGCTTTGACCAAATTCACACGCAAATCTAAAGCGGCTGGCTGATGCATACTTCTAGCGATGGTTAGTGCTTGCTCATCACCGTATTGCTCTACCAACTTCTCCCAAAACCACTCTGGCAAATCCGCTTGCATGGCTTTGCTAATATCATCGGTTTTCTTGGATTTAATTTCTAAAGCCCATTCTTTTTGCTGGGCGTTTAGCGTGTCTGCTAAATCACGCGTACTCATGCCCAGCACACGCACCAAATAAGCCACTAATAATTTACGTGGGTCATCGCCATCAGCGACATAGGTCAGAAATGATTTACGACGCAAAACACCGTAAGCAGACTCGGCAATAAATGCGCGGTCTTTCGTGCCCAAATCGCGATTTTGCTTAAAGAACCAACCAAGCTTAACGTCAGCGGGGCCTGTGTTGGACAACACGTCCGAGAGCGCCACACCGGCGAGTCGTAATAAATTAGGGTTTATGGTCATTTTGCGATATCGGTATCTATGCGAGTGGCGATGAATTCGTACCCGCTGCCGTCCTTTGTTATTTTCAAAATCTTAATGGGGATAAAGCGATAATCTTCTGCTAACCAAACATCGGTTTTTTCTTCTGCATCACCGCTACTTTTAGCAATGTGATACGTATTAATTTGGCCAAACTTTGTCGTAATCATTTCTTCAGCAATAAACTCGTAGTTATAAACGCGTACCATTTTTCCGTTGGTTAAAGGCCACGCCATACGCTCCAGCGGTGGCACAAACATAAACTGGTACATAAAGCTTAAAAAGTCCTGTGTGCCTTCTGGCAAGTCTTCTACTATTTCTATCTTGGCCGTTTTGAGAGTCAATTTATGATTAACCCAATCAAAGTTTGCCGCCTGTAGTTTTTCTGGCTTGCTTGTGATATCAACGCGGTAAGCTTCTGGCTGTAAGCCCTGATCTGTAATTTTACCAATGCTAGTTTCAATACGTTTTCCTGCAAAAGCTATCGAAGCCAAGCCTACTGCTTCAATTTCACTTTGCAAACTATATCTTCCATGTGGCTCGGCTTGATAACGATAATGCGCTCGGCCACTACCAAAAGCATTCACACGTTTTACATCAAAATCCATATCCACAAATGAAGGTGCTGGCAAACGCGCCATTTCTTCATACGCTGGCCTATCTTCCTCACGCCATAATGGCTCAGCAACTTGAGGCGATTCTACTTGTTCGCCAGTATTGGGCTTTATCGACTCTCGGCTAAGTTCTTGCTGGGCTGGCTTACGCGCTTTTTTAGGCGGTAACGCTTTTTTTGCTATTTTTTTTGCTGGCGGCGTTAGCAATTCAGCTTCTATGAGATGCGATGACGATTCAAAGCTTGGTATCACAAAATTCCAACCACCCAGCAATAAAACGTGGAATAACACTGACAACAACACTGCCCACAGCCAGCGTTGCGGTAAAGTAATTTTTTGCAATTGAAGGGTTAAAAATTCGCTATTTTTCAAATGATGTTTTACTGATTTTTTTATTGATAGTTAACAACACAAACCGATCAAAAATCACTACTCTAAAAATCATTAATCTATATGCATACTGGAAAGCGTTTGCTCAATGATCGTGCCATTTCCCTCACGCATGATGATTTTAATTGGCAAGTAAAAATGATCTACCGCCAACCAAAACTCTTTTTCATTGCCACCGCCATTCCCACTCACACTGCTTAAATGCAGGGTCTTAAATTGAACCGCACCTAGCGTTAAGCTCACATCACGCGCTACCACTTTGTAGCTATAAACACGCTGTTTTTTGCCTGTGGTAATCGGCAAACTGCCTTCATCAGCATTTGGTGGAAAAAGCATCCACTGATATGGAAAGCTCGCCACATCTTGCGTGCCTATGGCTAAAGACTCAGTGGTGACATTACCTTTGTTTTTCATGCTCAACTGATTAGCTATCCAATCAAAATCAGCATAAACCGCCTTTTTCTCGTTATCGCCTTGGTGTTGTTCAAAGCGCTTAGGCCTTAAGCCTTCGGCAATCACAATACCCTCGCTCTTTAGAATGCGTTTACCCAACAGGGCAGCCAAGCCAACGCCTTCGGTCACACTTTCAATCACATATTGGTCACCTGTTTGCTTAAATGTCTCAGTGACATTGGCAAAAGGCTTGCCGTTTCGAGTTGCTTGATAAGTCAGCGTGACGCTTTGGGGCGTAGCCATTGCAAGGTTTGCAATGGCCAAAAAACCAAGCACAGCGAATTTAGCTAAGGTTTTAATGTTAAACCACTACCGTTGGCGCTTCGCCCGCTTGTTGCTTACGGATAAAGCCAATTTTAAATACTTGCTCGCCTTCTGCTTTGAGCAGGTCCATGGCCACTTTTTCTTGGTCTTTAGACACAATCACGACCATGCCAATGCCACAGTTAAATGTTTTGTGCATTTCGCTTTCAGCCACGTTGCCTTGAGCTTGCAACCAGGCGAACAAAGGTGGCATATCCCAGCTGCCTTTTTTGATTTCAGCAGTAAGCCCTTCAGGCAATACGCGTGGCACGTTTTCCGTAATGCCTCCGCCAGTAATATGTGCCATGCCTTTTACCGTCAAGGATGAAATCAACCTGAGCAAAGGTTTTACATAAATACGCGTTGGCGCCATCACCACATCTTTAAATGGCTTGCCGTGGAAGTCCGCATTGAAATCAATGCCTGATTTTGCGATTAATTTACGAATCAATGAATACCCATTTGAATGTGCGCCGCTTGAAGCCAAACCCAACACTACATCGCCTTCAGCAATTGTTTTGCCGGTGATAATGTTTTCTTTATCCACACAGCCAACAGCAAAACCAGCCAAATCGTATTCGCCTGCTGGGTACATGCCTGGCATTTCAGCCGTTTCGCCACCCACCAATGCACAGCCAGATTGCTCACAACCCAGAGCAATCCCTTTAATGACTTGCGCCGCTGTGCCTACTTCTAACTTGCCACAGGCAAAGTAATCTAAGAAAAATAATGGCTCAGCGCCTTGCACTAAAATATCGTTCACGCTCATAGCCACAAGGTCGATCCCAACGGTGTCGTGTTTATTCAGTTCAAAAGCGAGTTTTAATTTAGTACCCACCCCATCAGTACCTGACACCAACACTGGGTTTTTGAATTTTTTAGGCATCTCAAACAATGCGCCAAAGCCGCCTATGCCTGCCAAAACCTCAGGTCGCATCGTGCGTTTTGCGAAAGGCTTAATCTGTTCAACCAGCGCGTCACCCGCCTCAATATCTACCCCAGCGTCACGATAACTAATAGATGCGCTGCTGTCTTGAGCGTTAGTTTGGTCGTTCGAATTCAAAGCTTTCTCACTTTCTACAAGATAAAACAAATAAAAGGTTAAAATACATACTTATCGCGTATTTTTTCAACATAACGAATTTTAACCCAAATGACGACCAAACGAGAAAGCCATAGCCCTGATTACCGTTTAATTTTATTAATAGCGGGAGGGATAGCCCTTATGTACTTATTAGGCCCTGTGTTATCTCCATTCCTGATTGCCGCAGTGCTTGCTTATATAGGCAGTCCTATTGTTGATTCGCTCAGCAACATAAAATTCGGAAAATTCACACCTGGTCGTTCAAGCAGTTCAATTTTAGTGATGCTGATGATGATTGCATCACTCATTTTGTTAGTATTTATCATTGTTCCTGTCTTTCAACAGGAGTTTTTATTGTTTATTGAGCGCCTGCCAAAGTTCATCATCAGTAGTAAATCCATCATAGAGCCTTGGCTGGCAAAGCATCTGGGCGTCAGTCTAAATATTGATGCGGCGCAAATCCAATCAATTTTTACCCAAAACTGGAAGGCCGCCAGTCAATATATCGCAAAAATTTTACTTTCTATCAGCACCAAGGGCTTGGCTATTATTGGCTGGCTAGGCAATGTTATTTTAATTACCATGGTGCTCTTTTACCTTTTACGCGATTGGCATCAATTCATTAGCCAAATTGCAAAACTCATTCCACGCCGCTTCATTTTGACTACTAGCAAAATTTTTAGCGAAATCGACAAGGTACTAGCGGGCTTTCTTCGGGGACAGCTTAGCGTGATGGTTGCCATGAGCGCTTTTTATGCCATAGGCTTATGGCTGTCAGGGTTAGACCTCGCATTGCCGATAGGCGTTGTTACTGGCTTGCTAGGCTTCGTTCCTTACCTTGGATTTGGCTTAGGACTTGTATTGGCGATATTCGCAGGCGCATTACAGTTTGCAAGCTTAGGTGACATCTACCCAGTATTGTTGGTATTTACAATTGGCCAAGTATTAGAAAGCTTCATTCTAACGCCCACTTTAGTAGGTGAGCGCATTGGCTTACATCCAGTCACGGTGCTATTTGCATTAATCGCTTGCGGGCAACTTTTTGGTTTTATCGGTATTTTATTTGCACTCCCAATCAGCGCGGCTATTGCAGTAGGAATGAAGTATGCGCAAATTCGTTATTTGGCCAGCGACGAATACTTACACTAGCCCCTAGCAAAATAGAGCCTACTTAACGATGAAACAACTGCTCCTAGACATCCAGCCAGTCGCATTGCCTAGCATTGCCAACTTCGTGGTTGGTCGAAATGCAGAGGCCTTGCACAGCCTGTATCAAGCCGTGCAAACAGGTGCTGAGAGCCGTTTTATTTATTTTTGGGGTGCTGCAGGCAGTGGTAAGTCGCATCTTCTCAAGGCGGCACAAGCGTTAGCGAAAGCCTCCCAGATTCATCTCTTGATAGCGGACGATGTGAATTTGCTCAATGACGAAGCGCAAATCGCTTTATTCGACGCTTACAACCAAACCCGTGCTGCAAACGGGGTGCTTCTTGCCGCGGGCAGTGCATCACCTAGCCAAATGAATTTGCGTGATGATCTCGCAACTCGCCTTGCTTGGGGCTTAACTTACCAATTGCATCCGCTCACCGATGAAGAAAAAGCCCAAGCCCTGCAAGCCCACGCGTTAGAGCGCGGTATGAAATTGCCTGATGAAGTGGTGGATTATTGCTTACGCTATTTGCGCCGTGATTTGCCAAGTTTAATGGCGATTTTAGATGTGCTGGATGAATGGTCGCTCACTGAAAAGCGCCCTGTGTCCTTACCGCTGCTTAAAAAACTAATTCAATTACCGCTTATTTGAGCCATACAACTAAAGCTAAAAATTAAAAAATGTTACGCGCATCCGAAATCAAACTCCCTTTAGAAAATGCCACTTCATTGCATCACGAACCCGAGTTGATACAAGCCGCGCTCCTAAAAAAACTAGGCATACCCACCAGTGATTTGATCAGCATGGCGATTTTTAAGCGCGGGGTAGATGCCCGTAAATCACACGCCATTTTGTTTGTTTACACACTGGATATTGAAGTGAAAAATGAAGCTAAAATTTTAGCTAAGTTTAAAAAAGACCCGCACGTTAAAGAGGCGCCTGACACCTCTTACCACTTTGTGGCAAAAGCTTCAGAATCAAACAAAGCGCCGCGTCCTGTCATTGTGGGCTTTGGCCCATCAGGTATTTTTGCAGCGCTAATTTTAGCGCAATCTGGCTTTAAGCCGATTGTATTAGAACGTGGCAAAGCCGTGCGAGAACGCACCAAAGACACTTTTGGCTTGTGGCGCAAAAGCGTGCTTAACCCAGAATCTAACGTGCAATATGGCGAGGGGGGCGCAGGCACTTTTTCAGATGGCAAACTCTACAGCCAGATTAAAGACCCAAAACATTACGGTCGCAAAGTGCTTCACGAGTTTGTAAAAGCAGGCGCGCCAGAAGAAATTTTATACGTCAGCCATCCGCATATCGGCACATTCCGCTTGGTGGGCATGGTGGAAGAAATGCGTCAAAACATTATTGAGCTAGGCGGCGAAATCCGCTTTCAAAGTCGTGTGGATGATATTGAAATTGAACACGGTCAAGTGCAGGGCGTGGTGCTACAAAACGGCGAACGCATTGCCACCAACCATCTCGTCTTAGCGGTCGGTCACAGTGCCCGTGACACCTTTGAGATGATCCACAATCGTGGGATTTATATTGAGGCTAAGCCTTTCTCTATCGGCTTCCGTATTGAGCATCCGCAATCGCTGATTGACCATGCGCGTTTTGGCCCCAACGCCCAGCATCAAGTTTTGGGTGCGGCAGATTATAAGCTTGTCCATCACGCTAAAAATGGACGTAGCGTTTATAGTTTTTGTATGTGCCCAGGTGGTACGGTAGTCGCGGCAGCTTCTGAAGAAGGCCGCGTGGTGACTAACGGCATGAGCCAATATTCACGTAACGAACGCAATGCTAACGCGGGCATTGTGGTGGGCATTAATCCTGAAGAAGATTACCCAGGCGACCCACTCGCTGGCATGGAATTTCAACGTAAATGGGAATCGAGAGCCTTTGAATTGGGCGGCAAAAACTACCAAGCCCCAGGGCAACTGATTGGCGACTTTATCAACGGCAAACCCTCTACCGAATTTGGTACGGTTCAGCCCTCATACACGCCAGGCGTCCGCCTTACTGATTTGAGCACTGCATTGCCTGAATATGCGATTACCGCTATTCGCGAAGCTCTCCCCGCCTTTGCCAAACAGATTAAAGGCTTTGATTTGCCAGATGGCGTGTTGACAGGCGTTGAAACCAGAACATCCTCACCAATTAGAATTAAACGCGACGACGAAACCCTGCAAAGTATCAACACCAAAGGCCTTTACCCAACAGGTGAAGGCGCAGGATATGCAGGGGGAATTTTATCGGCAGCAGTGGATGGAATTAGGATTGCTGAGGCGGTTGCAATGAATATTATGAATAATGTAATTTAAACTCTTCAAACTACATCATCTAATCTATTATCATAATAGGCTGATATCTCGTCCAATCGTTTTAATATTTCAACAGCTGACTGAGATTGATCTTTAGACATGAAAACTGCACCCTAATCAGTTGGATTTTTAGTCCAACTTTTGAGGTGCAGTTCAAACTTATCGCTATACGCCCTTTTCTCACTCAAAACCCAATCAATACAATACTGCTGCGCGACTACCTTCGCATTTTTAAGGTAGCAATGCGGTCATCTAAACTCGGGTGGCTTGCAAAGAGTTTTGAAATGCTACCAAAACTAGAAATACCAAACGCAGCCATTTGCTTAGGTAAAACAGAAGGCTCATGCGCATTTTTTAAGCGTTCCAAAGCTGAAATCATTTTTTGTGAACTTGCAAGATTTGCTGAGCCTTCATCTGCGCGGAACTCACGCTGACGTGAAAACCACATCACGATAATAGAAGCGAGGACGCCCAAAACCATCTCTGCAATAATCATGGTAATAAAGAACGCTGGGCCGTTACCGTCTTTGGTTTTAAACACAGCTTTATCCACAATATTGCCAATGATGCGAGAGAAGAACATCACAAAGGTATTCACCACGCCTTGGATGAGCATTAATGTCACCATATCGCCATTGGCAATATGAGACACTTCGTGCGCTAGCACCGCCTCAACTTCATCTTGTGTCATGCCTCTCAGCAGACCTGTTGATACGGCAACCAATGAGCTGTTTTTGGTCATGCCGGTGGCAAATGCATTCATTTCAGGCGAATCAAAAATAGCCACTTCTGGCATTTTAATTCCCACTTTTTTTGCCTGCTGTTGAACCGTTGCGATTAACCAACGCTCTGTTTGTGTGTTGGCTTGCTCAATGACGACAGCACCAGACATGCGTTTAGCAGACCATTTTGAGATGGCCAAGGAAATGAACGCGCCACCAAAACCCATCACCCCTGAAAATATTAAGAGGCTGGTGTAATTCATGCCATTCGCAGTGAGATATGGTCCCACACCAAGCAACCGCATAGTTACTGACAGCACAAGCATAATCGCAATATTGGTCAGCAAAAAATAAAATACTCGCTTCATTTAAACTCCATTGGTTGAATTAAATTTAACATTACACTCTAGATAAATGGATCAGTTAAGGACGCTTGAACATAGAAACTGATGCCTCTCATTAACGCACCACCTTTAAATTGGACGACATGATGTTGCAATGATGAGATTTTATTTATGCCGCACTTACCGCAATCTCTCCAGCACCCGTTTTGCCTTGGTTATCTGTCCAGTTAACTCTCACCACATCACCCACTTTTGCTCCCCGCAGATGAAAAGTGAGGTATGGATTTTTTGAAATTGCTGTTCCCCACTGCGCCTCTATTAATGGCTTTCCGTTAAGGGTAGCGCTTACTAACTGAATAAAATTAGCAGGAATTAAATCACCAACATCATTCTTACGGCGACCAGTTTCCATCGGGTGAGTCATTAGCACTTTCACTTCCGTGATTTCCCCCTTGATCTGAGCACGCATACGCATATTTTCAGACATATTAGCCACATCCATTCTCTAAAACTTCTACCCGTTTTTTGGCAGAAAAATAACGATTGCCGGATTTAATCACCGCAAGCACATCTGAGGTTTCGGCCATTTTGATACGTGTCACCACAAAGCCGTCAGCGCCCTCACTAAACATAAAGTTTGCAATTAAGACCGTAGGATTATTCTCCACAAAAATGGCGATAGATTCAGTATTTGGAATATGGCTAGTGACTTCAATTTGCACCACAGCACCGTTTTCGGCTTTGTCTGGCGCGATGATTTGAATGTTGTTTGATAGCGAGACATTGCTGATTTGCAAAGTGGTCAAGGCCTCTTGCAACTTGATGGCCTGAAAAGCAGGCGTATTCCACATGGCGGCGAATGCCTTAATAGGCATGAGCGCTAAGGCGCTTGCGGCGAATAAGGCTTTAATAAACTTTCTGCGTTGCATCATAATCATTTCCTTTTTGGCCTGATCATTCAAACTCACTTAAACCAACCGCCTTTTTTAGGCTCATCAATCAAGCCTCTAAGTTCCTTTAATCTAGCCTCAACGATTGATTGTTGATAAAAATCACCATCAGTTGACTTGACCGCTAAATCCATTTGCTCCAATGCCTTAGGCACATTGTAACGCCTAAAGTAAGCCTCACCTTGCGCTTGATGCGTGAGCAAGTTTTTACCAAGTGCGGCATAGGCTTTGGATTTTAGTTCATACATATACGGATCTTCAGGGTACAAGCTTTGTTTCTCATTCAGCAGCTGCAAGGCTTGTTGCGGTTGGCGAATGCGTAAAAAATGTTCTGCATAACCATAAATCATGGCGCGACTACCAGGATAAACGGCTAAGCCTGCTTGGTAGGCTTTTGCGGCTTGCTTTGGATTATCGCGTGCCGCCTCAATATTGGCCGCAAGGCTAGCAAAAAACGGGTGGCTAGGCGAATTGGCGCGTAACCAACTGAGTTCTTTAGTTGCAGCATCCACATTGCCAACACGCAAAAATGCAACAGCCAGGCCATAACGCTGAGCACTTTCACTGATGTAGCGCCTATCTTGCAAATTGCTTTGAAATAAAGAAACAGCTTGATTGGCAGCGCCTGATGTCGCCAAAATTTTGGCGCGTACCAAATCAAAATCGGGTGAATACGGCACCATGCGATATTTGCTATTGGCGGTGCGCGCTGTTACATCTGCAATCCGCTCACTGGTAATTGGGTGGGTACGTAAAAAAGTGGGGGCGCTGCCTTCAACATAACGCGTGCCTTTTTGCATGATTTTAAAAAAACTTGCCATGCCCTGAGTATCGTAGCCCGCACTTTCTAAAATCGAGATGCCGACGCGGTCGGCTTCCCGTTCGTGGTCGCGAGTGTAATCCAATTGTTTTTGTACCGTACTGGCTGATGAAGTCATCATAGCGGCGGTCGCAAGTTGCGGATTGGCGCGCGCGGACAAAATCGCCAGGGCCATCCCAGCCAAACTAATGAGCGAATCGTTCTTTTGTTGCGCCATCATCCGCGCCATGTGGTGTTGCACTACGTGACCAATCTCGTGGCCCATCACGCCAGCCAATTCAGATTCATTAGTTGCCGCCACAATCAAGCCTGTATGCACTCCTATCACACCACCTGGCATTGCAAAGGCGTTGATAGTGTTATCCTTGACTACAAAAAAATTAAACCACTGCGTTTTATCTGGGCCGTTAGTCGCCAGGCGCATCCCTAGGTTTTGGATGTAATCGGTAATTTCTGGGTCTGAAATAACCTCGTCGCTGGACATCACGCTACGCATGATTTGGTCAGCAATTTTCTTTTCTTGTAAGGGAGAAAGCACTGTTGCAGAAACATCACCTAAATCAGGCAAATCATCCGCCAATGCAATAGGTGCAAACAAGATAAGTAATAGAAGGCTATAAACAATTTTCATCATTGCGTATGATAACGATATTAAGCGCCTAGTTCACGGTTCATGATGAATTTATGGGGCAAACAAGTTAAATAAAAAGGCAATATTGATGAGCGAACTCACCCATTTTGATAGCCAAGGTCAAGCGCACATGGTCGATGTTGGTAGCAAAGTCGAGACCGAGCGTCTAGCCGTTGCAATAGGTAGCATTCGCATGTTGGCGAGCACCTTACAGCTTATTCTCAAAGGCGATGCCAAAAAAGGCGATGTTCTGGGGATTGCAAGAATTGCTGCGATTCAAGCCTCAAAACGCACTGCAGATTTAATCCCACTTTGTCATCCGATTAGCCTCACCAAAGTGGGCGTGGAATTTGAAATCGATGAAAAAACTAACACCATTCACTGCATCGTCACCACAAAATGCACAGGTAAAACTGGCGTAGAAATGGAAGCATTAACAGCAACCAGCGTGGCTTTGCTTACGATTTATGACATGGTAAAAGCTGCCGACAGCGGCATGGTGATGGGCGAAATTAAGCTACTAGAAAAACAAGGCGGAAAATCGGGGCATTGGTTGGCTTTATAGACTGTGGAGTACCTAGAAAAATGTTTTCTATATTATAGTTTAGAACAGCATAGCCTATTCGCAAATTACCATATATGATAAAACATCAATTAACTACTACAGAATCATGCGCAGCCTATTGGCAGAATTGCTGTAATGAATCAAAAAGGTTGGACTTCCCACACTATGGTAGACACCGTTATAGTTTAATTAAACATAACGGAGGTAATGATGGCAAAGGAACGATTTGCGGCAGAGTTTAATTCTGGTGCCATCAAAATCTTTAGCGCCAATCACTAATTTATCGACATGCACATGATTGCGGGTGAGGATTTTAAATTTAACCATTTCTCAGTCCTAATGATTTTTAAATCAACGCTAATTTTAATTATCACTTGAAATAGTTTTGAAATTTTCAAGATTTTAATATGCCTCAAATCGAGCGTTTGGGAAATAAGGCTGTTAGGTTATCAATGCCAATTAACCAGACAAAAAAACCAACAATCAAGGCAAACTTAATCAACAAATAAAGCGGTTTGCTGAATTTTTTGAGCTTGCGTCTGTAATTTCCCATCAACCAAAAAAAGCTAAATATTTTATTGATTCCACCTGTTTGGTCACCCGTTTCGTTAGGCGAACTGCCAGCTGTCATGACCACTTTTGCAAGCCAGCGATTAATCGCGGTTGCCCACCGATACTTCATCGGGCGCTCTACATCGCACAATAAAATAATGCGGGTTATATCGGTCTCATTGATGGCCCAATGAATGTAAGTTTCATCAAAAATCACCCCTTCGCCATCTCGCCAACTATATGGCTGTTGGTTTACATCAATAAATGCACGGTCATCATTAGGGGTGGATAAACCTAGATGATAACGAACTGAACCTGCATAAGGATCGCGGTGTGGATTGAGCTTTGCACCAGGCGGCAACTCGGCAAACATTGCCGCTTTTACTTCTGGCACTTGCGCAAGCAAAGCCACAGTTTTAGGACAAAATTGAAGTGCTGAAGGATGTTTTGCTTCGTACCATTTGAGGTAAAAGCGCTTCCAACCTTTTTTGAAGAATGAGTTAAAGCCCGCATCGTTATTCTTGTCAGCCGCTTTAATCTTTTCTAGCTTATCAAGGGCTAGCGCTTCATCACGCATTACTTCCCAATTATCTTCTAAAAGTTTCAAGCCTTTAAATTCACTTACTGGAATATAGGCTTGGCTAGTCTGCACTTTTGAAAAAAGATAAATGAAAATATTGATAGGCGAGACCACTGATGAGTGGTCAAAAATCTGCCTAAAAAATGGCAAACGGGCTTTACCGCGAAAATGCACGAAAAGTATACAAGCTGCGTACAAACCTAAAATAATGGTTTTCATTGTCATCACTTTGCTATGAGTAATAGAGGCATTCTTTAAATTAAGCAATTGCCAAGGCAAAAGGGCTAGGATCAATAAAGGGCTGTTCCATGGCCATCAACTCCGAAACCAAACGTGCACTTGCTGGCGCCATGGTAAGACCGTAACGAAAATGCCCTGTATTAAGATAAAGATTTTGAATCTGTGGATGCGCTGAAATGGTCGGTAAATTCTTCGGGGTGCCCGGCCGCAAGCCGCTCCAATGCTTGATGATAGGCAAGCCTTTTAATGCGGGCATGATCACCTCAGCTTTTTTGGCAAGCTCAGCTTTGACTTCTTCCGTCACTGAGGTATCAAAACCAACATCCTCTAAAGTGCTTCCCGCGAGCAGTTTACCATCCGCACGCGGAATCATATAAAAGCCATCTTTATAAACAATTTGTTTAAGGTTTTGCGCGGGTTGGTAAAGCAAAATCTGGCCGCGCATTGGTTTAATATTGAGCTTATCGGCAACAGATTTAAGCAACTGAAAACTCCATGCGCCAGAAGTCACAACAAATTTATCGGCTTTAATTTCTAAGCCATCCAAAGTTTCCCATGAAGTCAGTGGTTTGATTTCATCAAGCGGACTAAGCTCAGTTTGCTCTAGCAAGGTGACATTGTTTTGCTCCAACCACTGACGAAGCGCTTTCATCAAGTAAGGTGGGCGCACTTGGCAAACTTCTGGCATCCAAAGTGAGGGTTGGACTGTATTTGCAGCAAGCTGCGAATCGACTTTATCAAGCAGTTCATAAGCCTGCTGATACGCAGCACACCACTTAATCGCGGCGGTTTGGTCATAAGGCGGCAACAGTAAAAAGCCTGATTTGATAAAGCCTGTTGGCAAACCTGTTTCGCGTTCTAAGCGCTCACAAATTTTCTGATAAGATTTTGCGCCGTAGCCTGTCAGTTGATTAACAGGCTCAGAATAAATCCATGGCAACAAAGGAAAGACGATGCCGCCTCCAGCCCAAGATGACTCGCCAGAAGTTTGGCTGGCGATTTGATTGCGCTCAACAATGGTAACGCGGTGACCACTATCCACTAGCGCCATAGCCGTCATGCAGCCAACAATACCGCCGCCAACGATGACTACATGTTTGCTCAAATTCCCTTACCTGTCAGCAAGATTTTCTCAGCCAATACAATATCATGTGGTTTAGCTAACAGCACCACGACATCTCCCTCTTTAAATACAAAGTCTGGGGACACCTCTTCAGGATTATCGTCGCGTCTAACAGCAGTAATTTCTGCGTTACAAAGTCCGAAATAAATGTCTTTGAGAGGCTTGCCGTTACAATAAGCCAAGGAGTTGAGGGGCACAGAATGCATTCGCGGCATGCAACGCTCCACCGCTTCGTCGCCATCTGAAACGCCATGGAAAAAGCCTTTGAACATCTTGTAGCGCTCTTCGCGGAAGAGGCGAATGCGCTTCACCACCCGATTAAGCGGAACGCCCAATAAAACTAAAGCATGTGAAGCCAACATTAAGCTACCTTCTAGGACTTCAGGCACTACTTCTGAAGCGCCCGCATCACGGTAACGTTCCATATTAGTATCATCTACTGTCCTCACAACAACAGGCAAATTTGGAAAGTAGTCATTCACTAAGTGCAAAATTTTCATCGCAGCTGGCGGATCGTCGTAACTAATAATTAAAGCTTTTGCTCGTAATGCGCCGGCAGCATCTAATACCAAGCGCTTACCCGCGTCGCCATAAATCACATTTTCACCGCCACTGGCGGCTTCTTGAACTCTTGCTGGGTCAATATCTATAGCGATAAAGGGGAATTTTTCTTCTTTTAAGAAACGGCTTAAATATTGGCCGCTGCGACCGAAGCCACAAATAATCACGTGGTCTTTAAGTTGCTTGCCTAAGCTTTCAATGTCCTCAATTTGGTGCTTGCGATTGCGGGTATAACCTTGGGAGAAGAACTCAGCGATTTTTAAATTGTTCTGGATGATAAAAGGAGCAATAAACATCGAAAGCAATGAGGCGGCTAAGACTACTTGTAAGTTTCCATCACTAATCAAACCATTTTCTAAACCTAAAGAAAATACAACAAATGAGAACTCACCTGCTTGGGCTAAAGTAACGCCAGACCGAACAGCAACACCAGACTCAAAACCAAAAAGTCGACTGAGTAGCGCGACAACTAAAGACTTAAAAATAATCAGCCCAACCATCACCAGCAAAATATTTGCAAAATTGCCAGTCAAGCTATGAAAATCTAGCAACATACCGATGGTAATAAAAAATAAGCCCATCAAAATATCGCGAAAGGCAGCAATATCAGATTCCACTTGGTAACGGAATCTGGTTTCTGAAATCAACATCCCCGCAATAAAAGCGCCTAGTGCATAGGACAAGCCCCCCTCTTTAGTGACGTAAGCCAACAGCATCGTAACCATCAATACGTTCATGACGAACAACTCTCGTGAGCGCTGTCGAGCCACAATACCAAACCATCGGTTCATTAAATTTTTACCGAAGAAAAATAGAATAGACAGCATCACCGCAGCTTTTACAAAGGCAATTCCAAGGGCATATGCTAAAGATCCAGTTGAGCTCGCAATAGCTGGAATAACAACTAATAATGGAACAACCGCGAGATCTTGAAAAAGCAACACACCAATAGCGATGCGACCATGACGAGAATTTAAATCCAAGCGCTCAACCAGCAGTTTTGAGACAATGGCGGTTGAGGACATTGTCAAAGCACCACTCACCACTAATGCAGCTTTCCAATCCATATCGAAGCTCAAACAAACAAACATAATGGCACCCATAGTAATGAGCACCTGCAAGCCACCTATTCCTAATACAATTCTTCGCATTGCATATAACTGACCAAGACTAAACTCTAAGCCTATACTAAACATTAAGAACACAATCCCAAATTCAGCAAGCTCATGATTAGCTTCTGCGTTAGGCAAAAACCCAAAGCTGTTTGGTCCCAACAACACACCAACCAAAATGTACGCCAACATTGCGGGTAATTTAAACGCTCGAAATAATGCAACAACAAGCACTGAGAAGACGAGCAATAAAATAATGTTTGGGATGGTGTCGTGCATAAGTCCTAAAATTTAGCAAAATATATGCCGACTTTGCTAAAAGTCGGTTTTATTTGCAAATGTATCCTTTATTCATGATTGATTCCCTTTTATACTTGGTAAGTATGGAAAACTCATCATCACAAAAATCTAGTGCCAACAAATCGCCCATCGAGCTTGCAAAATCAGTACTTTTGATTGAGGCGGATGCGGTTGCCGCACTCGCCCAAAAGCTTGACGACAACTTTACCAAGGCGGTTGCCATTATTCTACAATGCCAAGGCCGTGTTGTGGTGAGCGGAATGGGTAAATCTGGCCATATTGGCAATAAAATTGCCGCCACGCTGGCGAGCACCGGAACCCCCGCCTTTTTTATGCACCCTGCCGAAGCGAGTCATGGCGATTTAGGCATGATGACCAAAGATGATGTGGTCATTGCACTCTCTAACTCTGGTGAAAGCGATGAAATACTCACTATTCTGCCTTTGCTTAAACGCATGGGCACCAAAATTATTAGCATGACAGGCAAAACCGACTCAACCCTGGCAAGACAAGGTGATGTGCATTTAGATGCAGAAGTTGCTGTTGAGGCCTGTCCTCTGGGCCTTGCGCCAACGGCAAGTACCACAGCCATGCTAGCGCTTGGGGATGCGCTGGCTTTAGCCGTATTTGACCAACGTGGATTTTCTGCTGAAGACTTTGCACGCTCACACCCAGGCGGTAGCATCGGTCGCAAACTTTTAATTCGCATTCAAGACATCATGCGCCAAGGTATTGCCGTTCCTAGCGTTCATATCCAAGCAAGCTTAAAAGATGCTTTACTTGAAATGTCACGTAAAGGGTTGGGAATGACCGCGATTGTCGATGACAATAACAAAACCGTGGGTATTTTTACCGATGGTGATTTACGCCGTGCTTTTGAAAACGGCATTGATATCAACAAAACAGGGATTCGCGATGTCATGCACGCCAACCCTCAAAACATTAGTCCTGAACAATTGGCTGTTGAAGCCGTTGAAATCATGGAGCAAAGAAAAATTACTGCTTTGTTGGTTGTGAACCAACAAGGTGACTTATTAGGTGCGCTCAACATGCACGATTTACTTATCGCAAAGGTGGTTTAAAAGTGGCTTTAGCAGACAATATTTCAATTGAAGAGCGCGCTAAGAAAATCAAAGTAGTAATTTTTGACGTAGATGGTGTAATGACAAATGGCGGCTTGATGTTAGGCGATGACGGATTAGAATACAAAAACTTCCACTCGCAAGATGGCTTAGGCCTGAAGCTTTTACACAATACCGGCATCCAAATGGCGATTGTCACTGGCCGGACCTCTAACGTGGTTACTAAGCGGGCTGAAAACATCAAAATTACGAACATTTATCAAGGTGTTGAAGACAAATTAGAGGCCTTTAATGACATTTTAAAAGACTTAAATGTCACAGCTGAAGAGTGTATGTTCATGGGAGATGATGTGATTGATCTGCCGCCGATGCGCCGCGCTGGCTTGGCGGTTACCGTACCTCACGCAATGCCCTTGGTAAAAGAATATGCCCATTACATCACCACGCGTGAAGCAGGTCATGGCGCAGTGCGAGAGCTTTGCGAGTTGCTGATGAAAGCACAAGGGACATTCGACGGACAAATGGCGAAGTTCTTAAAGTAGGCACTGTGGCTTTTTTTAATTTTGATTCATCAAAGAATGGGCGTACCGCCATTATTTTTCCGCTCATCGTACTTGGGGTGCTGGCCCTCATCACGTTTTGGATTGAGAGTACAGTTAAATCGGATATCAAAAAAAATGATAGTAATAGCCGACATGATGCAGATTACTTTGTCGAAAATTTTGTTACGACAAAAACCGACATTCATGGCAACCTGCGCGATATGCTTGCTGCAGTTGAAATGCGCCACTATCCAGATAACGACACCACCGAATTAACTCGGCCGCGATTTACACAATATGCTGAAAAAAAGCCCTACACCCAAATTGAAGCACAAAAAGGATTCGTGTCCGGCAATGGAGAAGAAGTTGAATTCAAGGGCAATGTCATCATCGTTCGACAAGCCTTTGAAGGGCGAGGTGAGATGCGTCTCACCACAGACTATTTAAAAGTTTTACCAAAAAAGGAGTATGCCAGCACGCCTAATGATGTTGTCATTACCCAAGCGCCAAACACCGTGATTCATGGCACTGGAATGGTTTATAACAAAGCAGGCAAAGATTTCACCCTTCAAAAAAGAGTGCGGGTGCATTACGAAAAACCAAATGCAAAATCAAAGACTACGCTATTGCCT